>Ga0247782_1000019_pt1 | contig 232611 bp, 174 predicted proteins | sample UWRJL019104C5_FD_179928 | JGI IMG/M metagenome (GOLD analysis project Ga0247782, IMG submission 179928) | Plant litter microbial communities from Arlington Agricultural Research Station in Wisconsin, United States - UWRJ-L019-104C-5 | ecosystem: Environmental > Terrestrial > Plant litter >...
GAAAAAAATAAAAAAAAAAAAAAAGCTATGGCGACGGACGGGAAAGTCGCCGATCTCGAGCGAGATGCTGACTTTACTCCCGCAAACAAAAACTCTCCAACACCAAGCTGGAGCGAAGACAACACCACCACTAGCCACAGTAAAGAAAAGACCGGCGATGGCTCTGAAGATATTCATGGCGAGTCCGGATCGCCTGATCAGAATGGCGCAACCACAACGACGGACAAAGACCCCGACGCGTCGCTAGAGGGCGGCCGCTCAGGCCTGGAGATGGCGGCCATCATGATAGCCCTTTGCTCAGCCCTGTTTCTTGCCGCCCTTGACGCAACTATCGTGACAACAGCGCTTCCCACCATCGTAGCCGAGTTTAATGCGCCGTCAGGATACACCTGGATTGGTGCAGCATACACGCTCGCCAGCTCCGCAACCGTGCCCAGCTGGGGCAAGGTGAGCGATATTTGGGGGCGCAAACCTGTGCTACTGATCGCCGTCGGCATCTTCTGGATTGGCTCCTTGATCTCTGCTCTCAGTAAGAACATCGGACAACTGATTGCCGGCCGAGCTATTCAGGGTGGTGGCGGAGGCGGCGTTATCGTGCTTATCAACATCGCCGTCAGCGACTTGGTGTCGCTGCGCAAGCGTGGTCAATATTATGGCATTTTTGGAGGTGTTTGGGCCCTTGCGTCGGCTATTGGACCAATCCTCGGCGGCGTGTTCACGTCCAAGGTACGTTCACTAAGATGGCTACACTCACTCTTTGAAACATGATTTTCTTGCCTGTCTTTGGCCGTTCAGATTACTTGGCTATATGGGGCGATGCTTTACTTGGTAGCTTACTCATCTTGTCGGCGATCTGAGACTGACATAAATGTTTCATTTACATAGGTAACGTGGCGATGGTGCTTCTGGATCAACTTGCCTATTTCTGGTTTCGGCTTCGTCGTCCTGCTATTTGTGCTAAAACTGCACAATCCAAGGACGCCGGTTCGTCAAGGGTTGGCCGCTATCGATTGGCTTGGAAGTGCCCTGATTATCGGCGCCACGCTTCAACTTCTCTTCGGCCTCGAGTTTGGTGGTGTTACATATCCCTGGAAGTCGGTGACAGTTATCGCTTTGATCATATTCAGTGTCGTCACCTTCGGCGTGGCTATTGCCGTCGAGAAATACGTCGCCGAGTATCCTGTCATCCCTCTTAGACTCTTCAAGTCGAGGAGGAACATCGTGTCCTTCGTTATCTGCTTCGTACATGGTACCGTCTTTATCTCGGGCTCCTACTACCTTCCGTTATACTTCCAAGCCGTTGTTGGAGCTTCGTCTCTATTATCGGGCGCTTACTTGCTGGCCTATGCTCTTCCCCTGTCGTTTGTGTCAGCATTTACTGGTATTTGGATGAAGAAGACGGGCCAATACCTGCCGGCCATCGTCTTTGGCATGGTGTTCCTAACCCTGGGCTTTGGCTTGTACATCGATCTAGGTGCCGAAGTCAACTGGGCCAAACTTGTCATCTTCCAGATCATTGCAGGTATTGGCGTCGGGCCGAACTTCCAGTCCCCCCTGATTGCGTTGCATTCCGGCGTTCACCCTCAAGATATCGCGGCGGCAACTAGCACATTTCAATTCATACGTCAGCTCGCGACATCAATCTCAATTGTCATCGGTGGTGTTGTGTTCCAAAATGGCATGCAAAAGCAATACCCGACTCTACTGGCTGAGCTACCGCCAGATATCGCCAACCGGTTGACGGGCGGCAGTGCAGGCGCAAACGTAGGCCTGGTCGCCTCTCTACAAGGAGAGCAGGGCAGAGTGGCCCGCGGCGCATTCTGGAATAGCTTACAGGAAATGTTCATCGTGTTCACCGCTATCTCGGCGGTCGGCTTACTCATTAGCCCCTTTATTGGCAACAGGAAGTTGAGCAACCAGCATACGGAGTACAAGACTGGTTTGCAGAACCTGACTAGAAACGAAAACAAGCAGCCCAAGTCCGAACCTGTTTCTGAAGGCGAGAAGTCTGGTTAGAGTTTTGGATGTCTAGATATTACTATCCGGGCCGTTACATACATTACACATGCATATAGACACTTATAATTGGCGCAACGTAATCTCAACTTCAATCAAATAGCTAAAATTTAAAATTCTCAACTTACGCGTTCAGATTTGCCTGCGTCCTCACCACCTGCGTCATCTTTACTATGGACTTCTAATGACGTACTAGCACGTACGTACCTGCCGCAGACATCTAACTTATTGGGTGCATATTTATTGATCTGAGATTAACTAGGTACCTATATCGAAGTGCCGTAGCTTGTCATTGAGCTTAAGCCAGAACAGCTAACTAACCAACTATCTGATAGATCCCTACTTAGGTACGTAGATAGCTTCTAGATATTCGTGTTAGGCATGTCAATGAGGTTCATTTGTGTATGTAAGTAAGAACCTTGTTGATTGTTTACCCAAGGTACGCGCGCCTGCCTCATCAATACCGCGTTGCCTGGCTGGCTTTGAACATTTCAATGTGTATCTCCCAGTTGCAACGCACAAACAAATTGTATTGATCTAACATTAGGTACCTGGGTACTTCTAGCTAACCTAGCTAGCACCTACTCAGGGTAGCCAACGCTGAATTGAATGAATTGGCAGGAATAGTTAGGTAGGTACTAACAAGGCACACAAGGTTATCTTACGGTATGGTACATGCTATGATAAAGCTTGTGAAGCTATCAAGATGTAGGTAGCCCCATAGATACCTATTCCGGAGGTTTGCTACTGGTACCCCGATGGAGATATCTTCCGCGTAGCACGGAGTAGTTCACGTGAAGTCGCGATTAGAAAGAGGGCCCTGCAAAGTTCCGCCATTCAAGGTGTAAGGGTGGGCGCGTTGTACCTACGTGAAGTATGTACCTAAGTACCTAAGGTGGACAAATGGGAATGTGAAATTGTTCCAATTGATGCTGCTAGGGTCAGCAATACAGCAGTGTAGAGTGCTTTTTAGCCAATTAAATTTTAGTATAGCTCGAAAAAAGGGGCGCATAGTACCTAAGTACCTAAAGTAGGTACTTACTCATATTACAGTGGTGTTCAGTTGGACAATTGGTGGGAGGTGGGGCAGTCGAGGGGACAACCAGTTCGTTTGCAGAAATCGGTGTGGGGAGCTATGGCCAAGTAAACATAAACACGCCACGGTCTGAGAAAGCTCGTTCCCACCTTTACAATTACACCAACACCATTTCTTGTGCCTGCACAGCTTCCCTCAATTCTATTCTTGTCATTTCAGTCAGCACCGCCAATCCGGCATTTGCACCTCTCATGACAACAACCAAAGCTTAACAAGTAACTGCTTTTCGTGTTTTGTGTTTCTCACGTGTTCGCTCTTGCATCCCTTCGTCGCCATGGACGTTGCCAGCCCTCCTAAGCGCATGACGCGTGCGAGAGCTGCTGCAGCTTCTGCTGGCGCCGCTGCGGCTGCGACTGCAACCTCAACCTCGACAACTGCTGCTAAAGCAACCAAACCAAGAAAGACTACCACCAATTCGGCAAAGGCTTCGACTAGATCAATCAAGACGGCCAAGTCCGCCAGAGCCGCCGCAACTAAAACCCCTACCGCCGCATCCGCAAGTACTGCAAGCGCGGCCCCGGCACCCCGAAAGCGAAAAATTCGCACCTTTGATTTTAATGATGATGATGATGAAGAGGATGATCTCTCTAAAGATGATGATGCCATGGATCAACCAGTAAAGAAATCGCGTGGAAGAGCTAAGAAGGCTGATGTTTCTTCTGCATCCAATCCCAAACCTAATACTAAATCTCAATCTGCATCGCAAGCTGAGGTCGAGGCCGAGCCTCAAGAGGCCAAGGCTGCGACTCGCTCTACAACTCGCTCTACCGCCACTCGCTCTACTTCCGCCCGTTCTACCGCATCCCGCTCCACTACACCCAGAGCCACCGCGACCAAAGCTACCATATCCAAAACGACACCAGCAAAAGCTACCGCGACTAAAGCTAGAGCTACGCGCGGTCGGCCCAAGAAGACTACAACCGAAGAGACCCCGGCTATTCTCAAGAAACAAACCCCACCTACCATCGGCCGTGCTCGAACCCGAAAGACAGCGTCCAAGGGTACCGCTGCAACCGATGCGACTGCTGCTAAAGAGCCAGCAAAGAAGACCGCTCGTGGTCGTGCTGCCGCAGGCACCGTTACTAATACTTACTCTACTGAGCCCACTCCTGGCCTCAAATCTGCTGTTTCTCGCCCTCAGTCGAAAGCCGACGGTGCACTTAAGAAGACCGTAACTTTCCAAGAGCCAGAGAAGGAGAACATCGCACCTGCCGCTGCCTCGAAAGCGAAGGCTACGGCTGCTGCTGAGACCAGTGCCACGGGTATGCGAGCGAAGCCTGTGCGCAAGCCCGCCGCCGCCTCTGGCAGAACTACCCGAGCTAGTGCACGAGCAGCCACTACGGAGCCGATAGAGAAGAAGCCTCTCAGCCCTAAGAAAGACGTACAGAATAGATCTCTGTCACGTGATGTAGGCTCTGACGATGAGCTTGCTACTTATGAGAAGACTCCTCTCAGACCCTTGATGAAGAGTCCGGTGAAGCCCCCCAGCAGTGTTAGAAAGATTGAACTTCCCCGGCCTGAGAAAGAGAAGGACGAGAATTCTCCGAAGCCACTTGAGTCATCGTTTACCTCGGTATTTACCAGCCCTGCTCGTCGACCTCCCGTTTCTCCTTTCAAGGACGCGATGAAGTCGCCCGCGAAGAGAGTAGATGGAGTTGCTTCCCTACTTTTTCCCTCTGCGGACACCGAGGTGCAAGGAGCTCAGACGCCCGTTAAGCCGACAATGCTTCAGTCGCCTGCGAAGCGTCCTCAGATGCTTCTTTCGGCGTTTCAGCAGCCATCCCAAGACCAGGCTGGCCCGCATTCGCCCGGCAAGATGTCGTCGCTGTTGAGCACTCCTGCGAAACGCCCGGCCTCTCCCATCAAGCTGCCAGGTTCTTCTGTTCCACGTGCTGAGAAAGACCACAAGGATGCCACTGCAGTCAAGCAGGATCCCCCTGCTTTGAAGGAGCCCACTAAGGATGAACTTCTTCAGTCTCAAATTACTGCAGAGATCGAGTATGCGATTGCTCACAGATCAGTGTCACCGGTTATCAAGGATCAATTGGGCTCGATTATTGAGGAATCCGCCAGTGACGACGAACTTCAGCTTCCGTCGCCCAGTGAGACTCAACTCGAATTCCCTGGTCGACTTTCAGCTGTCTTGCCCAGACATGCCGATCCTGCTCTCAAAAACATTGTTCTACCAATGCCGGAGCCCGCCATGCAGTCGTCTGCTCCAGAAAGCCCCAAACCGCGTATGACTGAAGATGTGGAGATGAGTGACTCGGATGCTACTGCAGACTATGTGGACGCATTATCTTCTGCTGAGTCCCTTAAGGAGGGTCTTAAGGAGGCCGACTTCGTGGACGCATTATCTTCTGCTGGGAGCCTTAAGGGGGACCCTAAGGAGGTCACCGCCAACGAAGAACAAGCGTGCCGGAGTGAGCCTATGTCTGATGAGGAGCCCGCTCAGCCGGCTGAACCGAAACCTGATTCCAAGGCCGAAGCTCAGCAAGTGCACGAGGCGGCAGTTGAGGTCGACTCTATGGATGCAGCTGATAAACACGTGTCAGAACAACAAACTTTGAATGTCCTTGATGGTAAGTTTGGAGAAGTGTCTGCGGACAATAGTGATGATGAGGCTAACTCAGTTACAGCTACTAAAACGCCCTCAAAGAAGCCCACAGCTGCATTGCCAGAGACGGACAACAAGGATTCCGTTTCTGATTCTGAAGATGAACTTGCTCTCAGTGATAAGCCCGCCACTAAATTCCAGAACGACACTCTGACCAGCGAGCCTGTTGTAACCACGACTCATCGTTCCCTTTTCAGCGGCGGCGCTATTCCGAAACTTCCTGAAAGTATGCTTCGGAAAGCTGAGAGAGCCATCCAATCGACCAGAAGATCAAACCAATACCGATACTCTCCATACCCGGTCTATCCGCCTCGAGCATCTATTTACAGTTATGACCTTTCTCCTCGCAAGAGATACCAGACGACTAAGCCTGAGAAGACCGAAGTTGAGGAGGGTAAATCTGAGAAGACCGAGTCCGAGGAAGTCCAGCCAGAGACTACTGGATCTGAAGACACTGAGTCTAAGGAAGTTGAGCCCGAAGAGACTGAGCTTGAGGAGAATGAGCCTGAGGAAGTTCAGCCAGAGACTGTTGAATCTGAAGACACCGAGTCTAAGGAGACTGAGCTAGAGACGATCGAACCCGAGACGATCGAGCCCGAGAAAGCTCAGCCAGAGACCACTAAGTCCGAGATTATTGAGGCTAGGGAGATCGAGCCCGAGAAGACCGAATCTGAGGAATCCGAGCCAGCTAAGACTGAGACGACAAACGCCGAAGTGACGAACGCCCAGAGAGCTCCTATGTCCGCCCCAATGGAGGAAGAAGACGATGAATTCTCACTCCTTAGTGACAAGGATCTCCCGGTTGTTCAACCATCTCCATCCCACGGATTCTTTGACGACGAAATGAAGATCCGTGCCGATATGGAGAGACAGGAAAACGAAGCTGCCATGTATGCCATCTTGAAAGCTGATATTGACGCTAAGTTCGACAAGCACAACTTCCATGATCTTGGCCTCATGCAGCATGCGAGACTTGCCGCACCTCGTGCAGGAGACAGAAAGTCTTTTATAAATGAGCTGAATCCCGACATGAACGATGGAACCGTTTCGGAAGCAAGCCAAGAGTACGGCGACGAGAACGCCGTACCCATTGATCCTTTTCTTTTGGGTCAGAACCCAAGTGCGAAGACTGCCAGCTTTCCGCCTGTAACGCCAAAGCGCCCGCTAGTATCCACACATTTCCACACCACTGTCTCCAAGGTTCCGCTGAAGCGCGGAGATGATTCGCCTCCCCGTAACGGCAAGAGACACTGCTCTTCCGCGTCCAAGCTCTCGGCATCCAATTTCTCTTTCCGCCGTCCGGACGATGAGAATGAGCATGCCACAGGATACGAAGATGCTGAAGATGATCAAGAATCTGAGATGCCTCCGGTGACACCGTCCAAGTCTGCCGCCTGGTCCTCCATGGGAACCCCAGCCCGCACGCCTCGCCGTGACCTTAACCCCGGACTACTGCGTGGAGCCGTCGTCTTTGTCGATGTCCATACGGCCGAAGGTGCTGACGCTGGTAGACTCTTCGTCGAACTTCTGTTGTCTATGGGCGCCAGGTGCGTTAAGAGCTGGCCTTGGAACCCCAACAACACGGATGGGGAGCTAGATGCCTCCAAAGTCGGCATTACTCATGTAGTCTTCAAAGATGGTAGCAGACGAACGCTGGAGAAGGTTGTCGAGAGCAACGGCCTTGTTAAGATTGTCCAATGCGGCTGGGTCCTAGAGTGAGTTGCTTCCCGTATCTTATTCCTTGTGTCTGGCTAATACTAACGTTCTATCCCAGCTGTGAAAAGTACAACAAGTGGCTCAATGAGGGAGAGTACCGCGTCGATACCTCGCTTATTCCCCGTGGCGGCCACAACCGGCGCAAGAGTATGGAACCCACTGCACTCTCCAACATGAACGGCGTCCTTGTCACCCCTGCGAGAGTCACTTCCGGTCCACGCGAGCCACAGACTGTTCCCAACAATTACATGAGCCGTCGCGATAGCACCATGTGGGTGCGCTCTCCCTCCGAGCACGATGACGATGAGGACGCTCCCAGCGAGCACGACTGGATGAGCGATGCGGGCCCGCTCACACCGGTTCCCAAGACACCGGCACCCGAGACGGTGGCTCAGTTTGCTATGGATATCAGCCCTGCCACCCCCACTACTGGATCGATTGACCTTCACTCGCCTTCCAAGAACGACGCTCTCACGAAGACCTGCCCTCCCAAGCCCATCCGTAACAACCGACCCCCGGGAGGTCTTCTAAACCCTCTGGAGGCTGAGAACTTCCATCTGCGACTGCAGGCCGCCCGACGCCAGAGTTTGCAATACGCCCCGAAGGTCTCCAGCCCCCTCGCTAAGCAGTGGAAAGAGTGGAAATAGACGGCCGACGACGCGGCCCGACGCCACGGTTTGCAATGCGGCCCAGAAGGTCTCCCTCAGTTCTTTTTCTGAGCGATGATGAGACATGGAACGATATGGTTTGGTGATGAGAGTGTGGAACGTACCGCGTTGTAAGCCCACCTTCGCCGGTGGGCCCATTTGGTGTTTTGTATTCGCCTTCACGCGCGTTCAGCTCGCATTGGATGTTGCAAGCCCTGCTTTCATTAGCAGGGATCCGCGTGGATTTCAGTATCCACACAGCTTGCGCTGAAAATGTGTTCGGTCCGTGGTGATTGCACGTACATTTTGCATACTCGGTTGCGCGATACACGCTCATTCAAAACCATGTTATGACATGGCTCTTTATTGGTGAAAAGAAGGATTGGAGGTTGCCTTTCGGTTTCGCATCTGCTACTCAGGCTTGTTGGGCTATCTCGACGGCTTCTTGTCTGCATTTCACCATCTCTTCACTCTTCGACGCCAGAGGTACATCGGAGGGCTCATTTGTATTGTGCGTTTTTCTCTTTTTTCTCAACTATGGTTCTAGATGATGGGACCTCACGGCATGATTGTGGATTGTGTTTGAGTATTATTGCATTGTTTGGCCGTTTGTGGTTCTGGGGCATGGGCACACGGTTTGGCAGGCTTTTCTGCATGAATGCATAAAACGGCGGTTCGGCGTTGTGAAAAGACACGGTTGACGATTCTGTTATAATACCCTGGAAGCTGTGTGTTGCTTCCGCGCGTTGTTTGTTTTCTTTTTTTTCCTCCTGTTTTTTTTTCTGATGGACTGCTCGCTGGTTTTGCCCGCAGAGGCTGGAATATGAGCAAATGGAAATGGAATGCTCTCAGGTTTTGGCCAAGAACGGCTGGAATATGAGCAATGGGGCATGTCAATGCTTTTCGAGTTTTTTCCCCAGTGGCCAAGATGGTCCAGGATGTGAGCATCTGGGGATTGCGATGCTTGCAGTTGTATTTGTTGTTGGAGTATGGAAGAAAAACTCGGGGTTGCATGGGTATGGAACTTTGTCTATAAACATTGTTAGAACATAAATCAGGAATCCACGCCGTTAATATCTCTACTCTACTTTCTTCCTCATGAGTGACAAAAGTGCCTAGATGACTTGTTTCTTCGTGACGGGATAGAGTGTGAGTAGTTTGACGGACTTTGGCATCATGAATAGACAACGAGGTGGTTCTACCGACGGGAATCATCCAAGGGAAAAAATTATTTGGGGCCCATAGCCTCGCATCTGCCTTGGCTCTTTTTCTCATGATCCGGACAAGTCCAATAGACGGCCCACGGCCCTGGAGAACAAATCTCCTTTCTCTGGGGAAGTTTATCTTAATGAGAGAAGAGAACGGGCAGCCGATGCCAGTTAAGATGATTGGATTCAATTTGCGCAGCGCAGGTGATATTGTCTTGTCACGATTACCATCGTTACTTATGGTTAAAGGGGAAATATTTTATGTTCTGGGAGTTCGTCAACGATTACAATAACTTAGGTTGAGGGGAGAGCATTGGAGTGACTGATTTCTGTCTACTTGCTTGATTCCAGACATCTGCTATATGTCGAGAATGCCAACCCACCGAACTTCAGTTTGAATATTTTGTCACCATACAAGTTCATCATTTCACCTAACCTAGGCAGCCAAACAGATGGAGACACGACAGGTAATCGATTAAGTTGTATTTGGTTTATTGATTGGTATTCTAATATGGAAACGAGGATAGTATGACTGGCTAAGAAAACGTACATCATCCAGAAAAGAAAAGAAACATATTCAATTAGAAGGACGTAGTCGCTAGAATGAAGAGACAAAAGGTGGAAGTAGGGAATACAACGAGGGTATCTGGAATAAAGAAAATAAAGCGTAACGTAGACGCCCATGCAGAGAGTAATGCGGCGCTCATGAGAGCTCGCCGAGTGACCATGATACAAATAATTGGACAACAAGGTAAGTGCAGGACCCATGTGGTCTCATAAAATCCGAGGCTTAGAGCCAGAGGAGCCATCGTACAACCGAGATAACGCCGCGGCTCGTGAGAAGGATAAGCCGTGCAATCATGACAATAAACCAGACATACCACATAAAGCCGACAAGAACCCATTCAACCGCCAACCAGCCGGCCCGCCGCACCCACCGGAAACGACGGCGTCGCCGCCTCAGCATCTTATCCATCGTGTCGACGACGCTCTTGACCTTGAGCCGCTGGGAATCCACAATGTCAAAGCTAACCTCGTCGGCTTCATCTACCGCCCGGCGTGTCATATCCATATACTCCATCGCAATACGGTCGTAGACGGCATCGACTCGTTGCTGGAGGGCCGGCGCTGTCTGCGCCGAGAATTCCGATGCTGATTTCTCAAATGTTTTGATAGACCTGTCGATACTCTGGGAGAGTATTCGCCCTGCTGTCGGAAAAAGCTCCTTTTGTGGTACGCTCAGCAGCTTCTGATTGTCCGGCGCACAGCGGCTGATATCTGCCCAGGGCAAATCGGTTGCCTTGTTGTTCACGCCAGGCGCAAAGAAAGGTTGTGGCTCGTTTGCCCGCCGGGAGATCTCCATGGCTTTGATACCGGAACAGAGGATCAAGGCACGAAGGCGTGCAACCTCTCGCCTCGAAATGGCCGTGTGCTGAGACAACGAGGTCCAATCAGGAATGGCCCAGTGCCGGTGCTCAGAGATGTGGCCACTGTCTTGGGTGTCCGAAACGGGAGACAGGCTGGGCCTGATGGATAGCGCGCTTTGTAGTTCTTTCGATGTCTGCCTTGGTCTGTTTGCAAGATGATCGGAGTTGGGAGAGTGCGAGTTGCTCCTAGACCTGCTCGAGTCTGGTATATCTTGAGAGATTTCCTCTTCAAACTCGGACACTACTGGCGACGCTCTGCGGATGTCAATACGTGGCGGTTTGAGCTGCTCAAAGCGTGGCGACCTGCTGGGCGGGCGCGACACAACCCGACCGGAGGCAGTAGCCATCTCCCTTTCATTGTTCTTGTCGTTGATCTTAGCGGCTGGTTTGAAGTCTGGCATAACGTCTAGATAGTTCTTGGCCGCGTGGTGATCCTCCGATTGGCGTGCTGAAGTCCCGGGCGATAGCAAAGCCGACGCTCTCGCTCGGCCTCTTGAATCCTCCATTTCGGAGTCGTCTTCAGACACAACGGCCACGTCGTCTGCATCTTTCTTCCAAATGAGGTCAGTTACTTTAGAAACGCCGCCACGTATCATATCATCTAGCTTGGCGCCACCCTTTAATATAGCCTTAAATCCGGCCTGTTCATCAGGCTTAAGGCTTAGGCTGCCTAGGCTTCGGTGGGACTTATGGCTTTCGTGGGTTGGCTTCAAAGTAAATTCTCGCGTAGAACTCTTTGACCTCGAGCGCTCGGGCGGCTGAATTAGGTCTTCGGCGATGGCAGCTATGCTAAGCGTCCCTGTCGGGTCAATTGGGCTCATGCTCTTTTCATCACTCTCACGACCTTGGCGACCTCGGCTGCGGTCTCGGCTGCGGTCGCGACTGCGATCTCGAAAGATACTCTTGACTTTTGAAAGCGGGTTTCGGGCTGGTGAGTTGGGGCGACTAGTAACCGGTGGGAATCCGGTTCCACTCGCCGGTACATAGTCATCCTTTTGTCCCTTGGTTCTTGTGCCCGAAAAGACAGCCCGGGTGGAATCAAGATCTACGGAGGATCTATAGGTCAGACTGGGCACGTCCAAACTCGTCCGCCCGGAGTTCAGGGGAGAGTTCTGATTTAGCTTATCGAGTGTGGCTTTGTCGGATCCCCCCCCACTCTGAATCCGAGAACCTTTGCGGTAATGTCCTCGGTAAGGGGCTTCAAACATTCTTTCAGAGGTAGGAAATCCCGCTGGGAGCGGTTTAAGGTTATTAATGTCGGGGGTCCTAGCGAGAAGTTTGCCCTTTTCTCCTTCTCCTTCTCCTTCTCCTTCTCCTCCTCCTCCTCCTCCTCCTTCTTCTTCTTCTTCTCGTTCAGCCTCCTTCGCAACTATTTGGTTTATCTGCTTCTCAAATAATCCCTTCTCGCTGGTACTGATAGTATTACTACGACCTCGTCTCCGGCGATCGCTTTCACTGCCCGAGGTATCCGGTGACGAACCTCTCCTGAGCTTGCGAAAATCGTGGTGCGAATAGGCGGAACTACTATGCTTGTGATGTGTGCCTCTCCAGTCCTGGAATTTCTGGCGCGCACGGTCTCTCGTACTTGTTATCATGGCACCGTCTGTTTTCATCGGCGGAGTGGCTTCATGCTGAGGAATACTCTGTCCATTGCCGCTGTTAATGTTCTCTTTTGATGAAGGAGTAGCAACCGATTGTTTACTTGGCTCGTCGGAATGGCTTATGGGCTGATGGAATGCTGGCTTTGGAGGGAAAATCTTGGTGAAATTTCGGTCTTCAATGAGATAGCGGTTATCACCTTGCTCCAGCCAGTATATGTCGGCAATCATATCTGCTGGATCGATGCTCCACTCCAATCTTTGTCTTTTCGGTTTATTCGATGCTGAGACTGGCCGTGGCAGATTCGACGCTGGGAGTTGTTGTTCCGACCACTCATCTGCTGCGGGGAACGGCGGAAGCTTTGGCGATTCGACTATGAGCGAAGCCGCAGTTAATGTCGCTACTTCGTCGATCCAGTCTGTAACCCTTGGTACGTCCCCAAATCCTTGGGCTTCCCCGTCTATGGTTTTCCGTTCGCGCGTGCGAACCTTCCGGTTTCGAATATACTGGAGTGGATTATAAAGACGACCCAACGCACGGTTTTGTGAATTAGTAAGGAGATCGAGTGGCAGATTCGTCGAATTCGGGGTTGTCGGGTGGCTTGAAGTGGACGGACGGGAATGTGCTTCCTGACCCAGTGGTGGGAGAAATAGAAGAAGCCTACGGTATTGGGCCATGAGCTCGAGGTACTCCTTTGCTTTCTGGGCTCGATTGAGCGTTGAGGACGAAAAGTGATACATGTAGCTGCCCTCATGATCGAGGGATGGTTGCAAGGGGCTGCTGATCCTCGGACTGGATACAATTCTTGGAGCTAGGCTCCTGTCCGCCCTAGGAGAGATGTTGCGCGAGCTCCGCCTTTGCTGCTGTAGATGTTGCTTGAGACTGCCCCCACCTAGCCGCCTAGACTCGCTTAAGTTGAGAGCCATGGAGACGATCTGTGTTGAATCTACATCTAGGGGAGCTGAACTGGGCCGCAAAGACGGAATCCTCGATGTCCGTCTGCCAGTCGCCTGACTATGTGGCCTGTTGCCATGCATCTCTGCCGTGCTATTGGATGTTTGTGCCAAATGCCCCTTGGCTCCGTCTTTCGCTTCCTGCTCCTCGGGGGAGCCAGAGGACGTCAGCAAGTCAGAGACGTCCGAAGATCTCGAATACCTTTTCCCTTTGCGAGTATCCACGGGAATGCGTGACATTCTACGGTCGTCTCGATGTCTAGGACTTGGTTTGGAACTCTCGTTGGAGACAGTATCTGGCAAAAGGAAGCCACTGCTTGGCCGGGATTTATGGGGTAGATGCCGGCGGGGCACATCGTGACTGGCAGTTTGTTTTCCATACTGAGAAGATCGTAAAACGGTGTTCGGGTCTTGGTGGCTTCGTGGGGACGATCGATCGAGACTCGAGCTATCTACCGATGCATCGTAACGAAGACTCGCTACATGGCCAGATTCTTCGGCATCGTAAGAGCGGCGGCCTCCGGAGGACGGGGAAATAGAACTCCTGGCCACGGGCCTTGTAGCTGCACCGGAGGCGGTGGGACGAGGAAGGGAGCTTGTATTATAGCCCGTCATAGCTCGTGGTCCTCATCCCGCGGGGCGGCTGCCCTGCGGAACAGAGATTAAATGAGAGTCAGCCGGACTATGAGGTGCGAAAATTTACCGGGAACCAAGCTTGAGGATCAAAAGGGGAGGCATCGCGGAACGGCTCGGCGCAGTTCGGAGCCAAGGGACGTATCGCAGCACCCAATCAGGCTAGTAAGGGGTATGAGGACAGCAGCAAACCGATCAAAATGATTTCTGTTTGATCTTGCAAAGTAAGACTACGTCGAACGAAACTATAATCAAATGAGGTGTCCAAGTCAATAAAGTACTTATGTTCTAAGTTCGTGTGTTGAAGTCGCCTGGTAGTGCAAGGTGCTTTGTTTGCAAAGCCCAGTTCGTATGCTGTACAATCAATACCAATTAAGGGAGTCACCCAAAGTTGGTTACAATCACGTAACGCCAAGATGCATGTGAATAGCCTTGGAACTAGCTTTTCATTTGTAGCAGATACCCGTTTAAGACATATTATGTCTCAGATCGGCTTTTAAGGGATGTATGCTTCAAAACGTTGTAATTCATCATTCCGTCGGTACCTAATAGTATCTTCAAGAGATTTTGAATGCGGATAACAAGGTATGACCTAGGCTAGTCACGTGCATCTACGATCATCAGTCGAGGGCCTATGACCTCTGCTGGCAGAGTATATGCCGGCTTGTAAGCTACATCCTATGTTTACAGAGCTCTTGACGGGAGTAGATGGTATGGCATCTTCATACTGAACTAACTAGCTGTCTGCATACAATGATAAGCTGCCTAGTGGCCAGATACAAACCTTGCTATTAAGGAGTCAGTTCTATTCGGCGTCGCCAACTGTACTGATACGATGGCTACCTACCGACTTACTATTGGCTTACCGGGTTTGGCCACAGTGCCTTTGTCTACCAGAAGCCCTATCGAGTATATAATATAGTACTGTACTTAGGTATCAAGTGGAAGTTATGTCACTAAGCTTGTTGGGTGCCCTGTCATAGGAAGTTACCTACATATGTACCTGTCAATGCACAGGTGAGGCTCCACGTATCTAGTACTGGTACCTGCTGCTTTGTAAACAGATATGACTTGGGTGCACCTATCTAAGGCATCCGGTAACCACGTACAGCCATAGGATGAGGTACTTACTGCTCTGATAGGCAGGGCAAAAGCAAAATGTGAGAAGAGATTCCTGATGTACCTGGGCTCAGATATATCCCCCCTTCATACATGCATGCCTCTCTATAAAATCAGTTACGATACCTATACTGAATAGCCAGGCCATCCCTCTTCCTACCTGCTTCCTCAAATATTGTCTAGGGCCAATATCTCGAGGTGCTTACTCGTCACGATGGCGGATCCCTTCAGGCTCCCGTCTCGACAAGAGGTCGCACGAGCGCGGCAACTCGTGAACAAGATCAACGAAGAAAAGGATTTCCTTTCCGAGGAGGATCTTGATGCGATCGGCCCTCGCGGCCATGACTTACGCAGAAAGGTTAAGGAAGCATAGCCCCGCAAGGACGAGATCACAGGTGCAGGTGTCTTGACGTATGTTCCAACCCCTTCACCTTTTACCTTAACACCAGAGAAACGAGGCGATACTAATCGGACCACGGTTATGCCGGTCCAGCAAAGAACCTCTATACCTCAAATGCAAGGTTCGTGTTCGAGCTACTCCAGAACGCCGACGACAACCATTTTACAAAAGTCGCCACACGGGGTGAAGTCCCTTACATTTCGTTTAAAGTTTCATTTGACAAGGTGGTCATCAAGTGTAACGAAGACGGCTTCACTCCAGAAAACTTGCGGGGTATCCTTGCTGTAGGACAGAGCTCCAAGATGGGCGCTCAAGGGAACATACGGAGCCTCATCTCGTTGATAACGTAAAGGAGAGGACATTCGAGTTCAACTCTTTACTAAAGAAATGCTCAAATTCGGACGAAGTCCGAAGCCCGAGTAGTCTTTCTAGATGCAAGATCTTCCCTGTCCAGTATCCGACTACAACCGGCCAGAGTGATGATCGGGTGGTAGATTCCGAGACAGAATTTGCAATTGTGAACCGCAAAGACTACGATGAAGCATTCGTATCCCAGATTAGGCTTCTCGATTTCACCCGTGAACAAAAGCGTGAGCTTGAGCCATTCATCCGGTAGCTTGGTAGACGAAAGCAGAGGGACATGTAAGCCTATTAAGACCTCGAGTAAGTATATTCGGAAAAAGGCATATGGGATCGTTTGAGTAGCTCAACACTTCAAGAGCCCTCGAGCCGAGTTGTTGCCGGATCTGTACCGAACTTTCCGCCAGGCCAAGGTGCACGAGACGGACTGTATCTTCTTAGAGCTCTATATGTACTAGGATGGGCGCGGTTTCAAACACGTCAGAAACGCATGTGAATCATCCTCACACATATGTGAGGTGATGAAGGTTTTCTCAGAATCTATGTACCGCGAGACGAGAAGCGCCGAAATCTGTGCTACACCTATGAGCTATCGTCGCGTCTCGTGAGTTGGCTCATGACAGGCAAGGAAACTCAGCTGAAGGAACTAACGTCTAGGGAAGATGCAACGAGTACAGTGATTTCAGTTCTCAACGCATTTGCGGAAAATGTGGGTGAAGTTCTCAAACTAAAGGGAATTGGAGTCATCGGTATTCATGGTGACCTAGATTCTACGACTGACGGCGAAGATGAGTTTGAGGAAGAAATGTCTTTCACGAGCGGCATCACTAGCCAACACGTTCTAGGTTTTGCCTTAGCAAGCCGCGATCTGAACTACGTTACTTCACTAAATGCTCCGAACTAGGGTCGTGCTTTCAGTCCGCAGGGTAGTCGAGAGATAGCGACCAGAAGCTCGATGACCTACTAAGAAGACTATGCGCAACTGCTGGACCACGTCATCTCTTGTGCGCGAAAGGCTGCATTACCTAGTCAAGGCAGCTTCAGCATGGCTAGAATGGAGTATGCTCTCTTGGGACATGGAGACAACGCCAGTGCCCATATTAAGAAGAAACAGTTTCGCCCGGGCGACGTCCAAGAAGATATGCTTAAGAAGATAGGTGCCGCCGGTGCCTCAACAACGACGGCGTCGGCGTCGGCGTAAAGGTGTATGTGGACCTTGAGACGCTGGTTTTTCAAGACCCCGGCTATTCCGTGACACCCATAGTCTAGGAATTATAGAAACCATGCTGGGGAAAAGAGACGGACTCATCAAGTGACCCGGAAGAGTTACTGGGCTTTTGCGGCTAGGAAGGGCATTACGAGTAGGTAAGACGTCATCATCAAACTTTTTTCACGCGTAGAAGCCGGTGATTTTTATACGGTGCGAGGACTCAGGACTATGTAGATAGCCTGTCCCCATAAACCTGCAACGTTTAGGGAAATTCTGAGCAAATGGGTGTGAACTGGTCTATGCTGTAATGTAGGAGTGATGGGGGACTCCGAATCTAGGGAGCTGCTTTGAAAGAACTAAATATGGGCGTGTAGATATTCCTAGCCTGTACCCGCTATACTACATACCTACTATAGGGTGGTAACTGCTACAGAGAACCTTAGGTAATTGCTTGAATAACAGAATGCTGACTAGATTAGGTATAGGTAATGGTTTCAGGCACGCTACTCCCCGACGGCACTAAATACTTGGACATCAGCGCGTATGAGAAGGCCGGAACAGCTACAAGCGGCTGGAACAACCCAAAATAAGTGTTAACATGAGCTAGTGACACGGCATTATATCTACAAATCGGTATTCAACTCGCTTTCATATTTAGAGTGCAAAACTCGTCGTCATGAACGAGTGACCGCCAAACCTAAGATGTTAGGATCGGTCAAGGACTCCCGACTGTCCAGCTGCCGCGGCGGACGACTATTTACAATATCCAGTGTAACATCATCGTCCTTACCTTGTCCATGCACATGATCACGGTTGTGCTCGTGCTCATCAACCGTGACTAGAACATGTGTATCCAAATCACCCATCTCCCATAGATCATGATGTCCGCCACGGCGGGGTGAGCCAGGCCACCGGGACCGGGACCGGGACCGTGATCTGGATTCTCCTTGCTCGAGGTCGCGGTCGCGGGTCGGATTCGTGTTGTTACTATTATTATTATTATTATGTGTATTGCTGCTCTTGTGACGCGAGATCGAGAATGAGCGGAAGGCTTTCCCAAGGCGGAAATCGCGGAATATCTTTGGAAGAGAAGGGATGCCGATGACGAGGTACCCGAAGGTCTGCTCGGCGATGGCCCAGAGGTTTATGCCTAGCGCGTAGAAGAGAAAGTCCCCCGTGCTGTAGGATATCACGACGTAGTATACGCGGACTACGGCGCTGGCTGTGGCACTGTGCGAAACAAGTATTAACATCAGATCTTGCAGTAAAGGTTCGTCTATATTCCGATGCTTGGGCGTCAACGTAGAGGGAGAGAAGAGAAAAGAGAGTCACGGTACTCACAGAATGCCGATTAGGAATAAGAACGAAACGCCCATCTTCTGCGTCCTCGTCATGTGCAGCTTCCAGATCACCCAATGCGGCGCTATCAATATAGTGAGATCGGAGATGACGTTGAGGATGCCCGAAGTAATGTTGTACGTGGGCGCGTCGATGGGGCAGTGCGCCGTGCTCAGCGTTTCAGGTGGGCACTGGAAGGCCTCGATGAAGGTCCCGATGAAGTAGAAGAGCGCGTTGGTCCAGATGAGCGCGTATATTATGTAGAATAGTGCGTTGCGCGTCCCCGCCGGCACGAACGTGCGCACCCAGTCGAGCAAGATGGCGGTCTTGAGAAATACTATGTTGAGCCCGAACAAGACGCTTCCAGCTATGAAACTCTGATTTGTTGTTGTTAGTGAAATGCTACCGTTATTTCTATATAAATGATTGACTATGCGAGGGGTCCTTTACGTAATGTGAAGCCTTCGCGAGCTCAGGGTTGAATTGAGACTGGTGAACCCCGAGTCCGGGATAGACGATGGCTTGGTAAGCATTTTCGTAATGCCCCAAGAAGAAGCCCTATTATATGTATTACTTCAGTATTAGATGTTTGGCGAGTGTCGATGAAAAAAAGCCTGATCTCCTTACAAGTGAAATGACCAACAAGATATCAGATATCCCCAGCCTCCCCATCATATACCTCGCAAGTAACCGTACCACAATAGCGAGCAGAGCGAAGACTCCCTCAACTATGAATATCGCCAGCGGGGTCATATGGTTTCCGATGTCTTCGGTGGGAGGCGGAGGAACTGTTTGTGAGTCGTCGGCCGCCATGGGAGGAAGGTTTTTGACCGAAACAGCGGCAGCTGCAACCTTTAGCTCCCGATTACATTTGTTATTAAGAATTTGTCTCTGATTAAAACGAATCGTATAATATTGGGCTAGAGCTCCTGTAACAAGAAGATATAGGATGATATCCTAACCTCAACGTTGACGAGGAGCAGATGTTAACATATAGTTATAGGAAGAAGAGCATACACACAACAGAGACATGGAATTCAAAATCTGACGTCAAATAAACTTTGAAACTAGATTGACTATATAAGTAAGAGGCTACCTATAAAACACAGTCTGAACAACAAATATTGTAAGCTCAGCGTCGTAGTACATAGTAAGTAGGTAGATACGTAGGTAGGCCACCCCACGTAATAGGGGAGAGGGGGGGAGGTATGTATGATTGCATGCTCTGCATGCGTGAGAAAAAGAATGTCTGTCATGCAATCAGCATCCTCCCGCCCCGAAACAACCCCCGTCAACATCTAAGCCAGAACACGGCGTATTCGTTCGCAATTCGATTTAGGAAATAAATCATCACTTCTTTTTTCTTGCGTGTTCAGCTTGTTTCCCAGGTTTTGTACACACATACAGACATACATACATATAATATAATAAGATATGTCGAGAAATACGGTGGCTTCTAGTAAGCACACAAAACGCGGGCAACGGGCGCAGCAAGCGAACGAACCCCAGCTGAGTGTGTGTAAGAGGATTGATCGTGCGCGCCCGCTAGTTCGGGCTGCCCTGGTTATGGGGGAAAAGAAGTGTGAATGGAAATCCTTCCAAGACCAGGAACCAAGACAACAGACAAATCAGTATGCTTACTTACTCTCTTTCAGGTTGAACTGCTTAGTCCAGGGGTGCCTTATATGCCGAAACGGTATAGGTATTTCTCATACATATGTGATCGACAATTACTTAAAGAACAAACACAGCACTGGGAACGGCCGTGCCATACATGATATCAATTCACTTAACTTTGGTCATAGACAGAACCTGCTTATAAAAAAGACTAGGCTACTATATTCATGAGAAGCAGCCGATCTTAGCAGCTTCTTCGCAGATGTCTCCCTCAGTCTCTAAGCCTCGTCTTCACCCTTGACACATGGCACATGCAAGCAGCGTCCGACCTCTTTGAGCGGCGTTGACCGAGAAGTGAAAATGAGGCTCTTAATCAAATGTAGCACGCATGTAACTCTATTTGCCTTCCTCCCCTGCGTCGAACGTTTACAGTGTAGGTATGTAGCCGTCGTGTAACGATGCAATGCAGCAGGCAAAGGCGCAGTTTTCCTAAGGAAGAACGAACGAGAGCACGACAAGTGCGCATGGCGGGGCAACGGCCAAAGTAGGTACCTGCTCGGTTCCAAGTGACATGCGTGCGTGCGTGCGTGGCGTAGCGTGGCATGTGTTGCAATGTCAAACGTTATTATCTAACCTAACTTGTAGTAAGGTAGCAGTCGTGACTGCGACGGTGCCATGCCAAATACACCAGCAAGTCCGAGAGAGGTTTCGTTCCCTTCCCGACTCCGACTCGACTCGACCGAATCCTTTCGGCACCGAGGTGTCATGCAGCGTAGATAAAGTAGGAAAATACGTAAGCATAAGTGGGTAACCTAGGTAGTAGTAGTCGGACAAGGGCGGGGACGACGCTTGCATTGGCGCCCGGTCCCGATGACATACATCCCTGGGTGTCATGCAGGTATGCTTGGTACTTTTAACCTAACTTAAATTTGTTGCTGATTTACTGCTGTACCAAGACAATGAAATGTAAGTAGGATCTGTAGTGTAATTATAGCCTGGGGGCAACTGCGACTTAGCTACTGGTCTCTTCATATCAATTGTCTTGCGGTACCTATTATTTTATTCTCACTATCGGGGGTTTCGGGGCCGGTTTTTCAGGGTCAAGTTCGCATGTCGTCGCGATGTTGCTTGCTGTTTACCTCCTACTACAACAAATATGAAAGATGTGCTAACCAGTGGAAGGTCGGAACTTACTCATCAATCGCGACCGCAAGGGCCTGGGTGAGTCGGAAGGATTGCATGGCGGATCTTCCTAGCCTGGATCCGCGACGGCGATCGCAACCTGTTTTTAATCTTCCCGGGGGAGGGGTCTGTTACTCGGACTATTGCCTTATCTTCCCCAGCTAGCTGCAAGACTGGGAGATCATGTCGGTGGTCGATTTGTTTCATATTCCCGCTGTTGAATCTTGTTTCGAGTACCAAAAACAAGACTATAAGGGACTCGGGGGTGAGGTCCTTGGATGCCAGCTTGAATGTGTAGGCTTCTTCACGATTCTTGAGACTACGCTTCGATCGCTTCACGTAAGCAAGGTGCGAATCCAGGTGACTATTATGAACGTTTGAAATGGCACTAGATCTACTAATTGAGCTACTGAATTCGATTTATGAGAATGTATGATATGAAACAGAACACACACAAATTCTCTGCTTATCTTATCCGTCTTTATAGTCGCTTTAAAGTTTACTGCTCTTGCATGAAGCGATCACAACATACTGTTGTCCTACAATGAAGTGCTAGTACAGCATAGCCGCGGCAGTAGGACGGGTGATTGGTTATGCCTCGTTTGTTAGGGTGGCAACGGAAAATAAGGGGGTATGCTTGGGGATCATCGACATCATCTGATATCTAATCTCCCCGGAACACAAGATAAAACTCACCTTGCTACGCGAAGTCCCTTGCATTGATCGCAATCATGTTTTCACCATGGGGCCGGTGTTTAAAGGCCGATGACACCGACGCCGGCGAGTTTATTTGTTTGCCGGCTTTAGTTGGGGCAGGGTACGGCGCGCAAGTTGGAAGCGACGAAGGTCCGACGAGCACACTTTCCTAGGATCTCATGTACGGCCCGCGGCTGCCATCTTCTTCTTACTCAAATACATCTTCTATCTAAATCCGTTAATCTTTGCCGGTGAGCTGCGGATCACCCCCTTAACTAACTCATACCCTTGGCTATGCTTAGTTGGGTGTGTAAATCACGCAACTTATAGCTTCATAACACCGGGTATGAGCTTTTGAAGTACACCATGCGCGACGGATATCTACCAGCTTAATAGACTCTCCGAAAGAGACGCGCGTACCCAGTCCACTAAGGGGTGTATCACGAAACATGAATCAAGGCGAGATGCCCACTTTGGCGCACCGCTCGCACATTACACCCAGCTCTGACGCTGACATCCCTCGCTCAGTTGAAACTTTAAACAGACACTGACCACGACGTGTTCGATACGTGAAATCTGCCGGATTAGCTGATAGCCATAGTAAATGAAGTGCTCATTCAGTCCACCGAACCAAGCGGACGCCATAAGACATGCCAGCTATTTGCCGCTTGAACTTTCCGAACTTTTCCAACACTTACGTCACGCCCGCCCCAGCGGTTTCGCGACTTGAGTCGTAGTAGGTACGGTACAAGTCCTTTTGGCGGGCCGACCCAATACCCGTTCATATAACGCTGTGCATGTGGTTTGCGTGCCAAGGGCGAGATGCTGGGACGGTGGCAATATAGGTATTTACATTGTTGGAGCCCGATATTGGGATTTGAGGGGGGAAGAAAGTACTCGAGAAGAAAGCAGACTTAACTTTTGTGCAGGTATTATTGAGTAGTAGAGATTAAACCCTGGTTAAATGAAGTGAGCGAACAGCTGGATGGAATAAGCAACTCCGCATCGCATTCCGCGACCGCAATTCTCGCCAATCAAACGAGCAAGAAGGGCGACGCCTTGTCCATACGAATGACATGCCCTATTTAGCCCAAACCGGATTCCCTGTTGGGCGGTTCTTAATTACTCTCTGACCGACACGACAACCTTCCATCTCGGCAAATTTCGGGCGAGAAAATTAAAAAATAGCAACATTTTTTTACTCCTATTCCTCCATCTCCGCACGGGATCGACACTCGGCCGGCCAATGGGCTTAGAAACGTATAAGCGAATAGGTGAGGCTTTACAACTCCCGACATAAGGCTCGTCTACTTATGCTGATGGCTCATATTAAGCCCTTAGGTAATTGGAAGAAAAGGGTAGTTTATTCGGCATGGGCCCAAGTACGCGTTCCATCGGTGTGCCGTTCCCCAGATCACGGGCTGGTGTGTCTGCGTGTCCTGCTATACCTACCTATGTACGCACGAGAAACAATATACACCGGATTGCTGTACTGCCGTATCCGCATGAAGAAGAATGGCGCATACTTGGCATGTAAGGGGGATTGACTGTCTCCGTCGTTCAGATATTATTATATACCGGGAACGCCGATGGTAGCATTACTAGGTCTTTGTTTCTCAACACCAGAGGTACGGATCGTTATTGCTTGTGCCTACGATGATGGCTCTCATCAGGCGGTTTTCGCTGTTCGCCCTGCTGCTCACCTCGTTGCTGGGGTTGGCGCTGGGCCAGACCTACAGCCAAGGTGATATCGACTCTGGTAAAGCGCTCCAGCAGATGAGCAAGTCTGCCTATGATACTGCCTTGAAACGTCTAGAGGCGTCGCCCTCGGCGAATTGTACCAAGGACACTGTTCATGTACGCAAGGAATGGTGAGTGAAGACACATGCACGTTGTGTTGGACGAAGTGTTGACGGTGATGCTTAGGAGATACATACCCGGCCCAGAGAGAACCGCTTTCGTCAAGGCTGTCGAGTGTCTGATGCAGCAACCAAATATCTATGCGAATGTGACTGGTCCTAAGTACGGATTGCTCCCCTCAGTGCCTTGACTAACCTTATTCTCAATATCTAACGAGCTTTGACGTAAAGGTCCATGTTTGATAGCTTCGGAGTCCTTCACTACCTAGTGACGCCATACGTCCACAATTCAGTACGTCCTCACTTGCCTGGTCACTTCATATGGCGATGCAGCTGACATAAAAATCAAGGCATACTTCCTGCTCTTCCACCGTCTCTACATCTGGACTTATGAGCAAAAGCTCCGCGAGATGTGCGGATATAAAGGGGCGTTCCCATACTGGGAATGGGGTCTAGACGCAGGTGGCGTAGAGAAATCGCCCCTTTTCGACGGATCGGAAACGTCAATGGGATCAAACGGCGCTAAGGTGAATGGCACAGGCGGCGGAGGACTCGGCGGGTTCTTCGGCGGTGGCACGGGCGGTGGATGCGTGACGACGGGTCCGTTCAAGAACTACACTGTCAACTTCGGCCCCAACACGGCGAGAAATCCTCTGGCGCCAAACCCGCGGTGTCTGAAGCGCGATCTCAACACTGCTATGTGTGCTACTTATGCCTCGCTGAAGAACACGACCGAGACTATCCTCCAGGGCACCGACATCGAGAGCTTCCAGGCCAACATCCAAGGTGATTTCCGCTACCCTGCCGCGAGGAAGTGGGCTCTGGCCGTTCACGGCGGTGGTCATTTCACAATTGGTAAGTCCAGCCCCTTTTCGTATTTCATAGTTGGAGAGGACGAGAAAGCTCGCAGGATGGAAACGCTAACCATCTCCTTTCGAATAACAGCCGGCGACCCAGGCGGCGACTTCTATTTCTCGCCTCTTGAACCCGTCTTCTACCTCCATCACGGACAGATCGACAGGATGTACTTCATATGGCAGAATCTCGACTGGGCGAAGAGACAAGTAAGTCTCCGTTTCTCTTTACTCTTCCAAAGACACACTAACCTCACATCACCCTAAAACAGACAATGGCGGGTACTATTACAATGATGAACCAGCCCCCAAGCCGCAACGGAACTCTAGACGACGTGCTTGACATCAGCCCCGTAGGAACATCTGTCAAGTACCGACAACTGCTCGACACGGTCGGTGGTTCGCCTTTCTGTTTCGTCTATGAATGAGAGACTTCGTATTGGTTTTCTTTTTGTTGCTTCACTCGTCTTGACCTGTTTACTTGAGTACCCTATCCTACCTACTTCCATAGGAGCAGATAGATAGAAGGGATTAATCCCTAAATATTATAGCGGCAGGTTCCTGTCGTATCATGCTTGTTTGGTCTTCTGTTATATATATATATATATATACTTTGAACGATAAAAGATGTGGGGGACGATGGATTAGGTATATCCAAAATTCTATGCGTGAGTTGATGTTGCTTGCGGTTGTACCGACAACTTAAAATAGAACATTGTGCATCACCGATCCCGCCATCTGGAGCGTTCATGCAACCGGTTTTCCTCCTTAGCGCTTATTGCATCGCCAAAATGTTACATCTCGTGAAAATCGGAGCATATACCGCACGACTCCGTATCATATAAAATGAAGGCTAATAGCTTTGTACGGGGGGTATCCGAAATGACGTTATTCAATTATTATACATATTATCCTTTTTTTTTTTGGTTTGATTTACCTCACCATTCGGCGACCTCACCGGGTTTAGGGCGTTGTACTCGGATGACCTTGTCGCAGTTCAGCAGATATAACGGGTCGAGCGCTTGTTTAACCTTGCGCATCAAGTCCACGGTCGTCTCGCCGAGCTCGTGGGGTAGGTAATCCCGCTTGACGAGGCCGACACCATGCTCACCCTGTGATTTATTTTGTCGTTAGGATTGGTAGACCTAAGTGCTGACTAGAGAGCGAATACTTACAGTCACTGTTCCTTCTAACTCGACAGCTCGCTTCACCATGCGATGAACCAGTTCATCGGCATCCTGTTTTTGTTTCTCATTCGAGAGGAGAATGACTGATTGGTTAAGTCAGTATGTCGAAATGAAGACAGTGTTATGTTCGCGACTTACTATGAAAATTTCCATCGCCAACGTGGCCGACGATGGTGCCATACATGCCGCTTTTCTTTATATCATTCTTGGTCTCCTCAATGAGTTGGGGTAGTCTGCTCATGGGCACGGCTACATCGCCAGTCCAGACTTTGTCACCAGGCTTAGCGACAGCCATTGTGCTCCAGAGGGCCTCCTTACGGGCGCTCCAGAGCTCGGCCTGCTCCTGTTTGGTCTTGGCGAACTCGAAACCGGTGCTGCCTGTCTGCTTCGCGAGGTCCTTGACGATGCCGATCTGTTCTTTGACGCCCCGCTCGGTCCCGGAGAACTTGAAGAACAGCGTAGGAGCTTCTTGCCACGTTTTCGATGTCATGCCGGCGGCGTTGATGCATTTCATCTGTTCATCGTCTAGGATCTCGACGGCGGCAACTGGGATACCTTGTCCGACAACCTTGGAAACGCAATCTGCCGCCTGGCGGATCGTACCAAAGCTGCACACAGCAACGCTCGTGTTAGCAGGCTTAGTCGTGAGCTTGAGAGTGGCTTCGGTGATGAGACCCAGAGTGCCCTCACTTCCGATAAACAACTTGGTCAGATCATAGCCAGCAGAGCTCTTCCGCGGTCGCTGTCTCGTCTTGACGACCGTTCCATCGGCCAAGACGACAGTGACGGAGAGAACCCATTCGCGCATAGTGCCGTATCGATAAGCGTTCGTACCGCTGCATCCAGTGCCAATCATACCGCCGATCTGAGCGCCCGGGCCCGGATCGGGAGGGAAGAAGAGGTTGTCCTGGCTGAGTTCCTCGTTCAGGTGTTCCCAACCGACCGCGGGCTGTACGACGACGTCCATGTCTTCCTTGTGCAGGTGCAGGATCTTGTCCATCCTTCGGAAATCGACGCAGATTCCTCCTCGTGTGGGCGTGAAGTGTCCCTCCAAGCTCGTGCCTCCGCTATAACCAACGACGGGTATCCGGCGCGAATGGCAGATCTTCATTATCTTGCTGACGTCCTCGGTAGATCCCGGGTAGACGACCATGAACGGCTTCTGCGCTTGCTCGTTGCGGTAACTAGACCAATCCGAGTTGGAATGCATGTATAGATCATCCTCGAGGGTGCTAACGTTCTCCTTTCCAACAATAGCGGCGAAGTCTGCCCATGCCGCTTCCAGGTTCGCTTTGTCGTTATTGTGCTTCAGCTCCCCAGTGGCTGCGAGTGGTAAGGTCGAGGCGGGATCAGGATTGCGAGGTGCTTTCGTTCCGAGGTAGTAAGAGAAACCGGCGGCAAAGACAACGACTAGGAATGCCCATGATTAGCTATAGTATACATAGAGATACTTCGAAGGTTGGTTAGGCACACACCAAAAGTCGTAGCCCATCTCCTCGTGCTCGCGGATTCTTGTCTTTCCTTGGCATATTTTTCACGCTCTGCTTTTTCTCGGGCTATACGCGAAGTAATACTCTCGAGCATCTGACCCTTGAACGACGGGCCCATCGCATCGTCAGTCTCATTCTTCTGCGTAGCATAGGCACGAAGAGCGGCTCGGCTGGTTGCGACACATTGTAAAGCTGTCTGGCGAGCGCTCCGAGCTCCGAGAGTGCGAAGGCCGGCCTGGGCGGAACGTGACGTGAGAGGTGACATTGTCGAATATGTGTGTGTTAAAGTGGCCTACGGGCGGACAGACAATACCAAATTTACTGAATCATACTCGCCGTTACAGTCTTTGTCTCTTCGGATAAGCAAGACGAACTGGTGCGGGGAGAAGTATGTTCAATTGGCCCGGGAAAGCTTCAACATAAAATTTGGAGGTTCTGTAGTATCAATGCTGTATCATGCAGAGCTCGCGCTATCTCGCGATGTAATAACACCTTTAGTTGTATATGCACGGTATTATACATATGCTGGGTACAAAATATTCATTTATATATGATTTAAAGAAGTTAGCATATATCTTCCTCAACGTTAATTGCATGCAATCAGATAAATATTTTCTAATTAAGAAGAATTGTTCGTTGCTCTAGAATGGGATGTTGTTCTCCGTTGATAGATCCAGTATCCAATGCGTTACATTTCCATCAATTAGAGAACTATATGAACACGCTAACACCATCGCTTTGGTCTGCCTAAGTCATTATAACCAATGTAATGTGCTGCGTGGGGTGAAGCATTTACAAGCAAACCCCAATCACGCAACGTTATGTAAAGACGCCCGACCGGTGCGCATTTGATAAGCAATGCGCGTCTTACGTTACGTAGGCAAGTGACTAATTCAGTAGAATATGAAGCCGAACTGAAAGATGCCGTAATAACCGTGTATAACAAGATGAGGACGACAACGACGACTGTTGAAAAAAGAAGGGACTTTTGCAACAACATGATCACCCTGTATCCAGCTGTAAATCCCACCTGGTTGCCCCGAGTAAGGATAATGCGACGGACGTCTGTTGCCTTGGCCTGATTTTTCATATGATGTTAGGTCGTTGAGGTGACCCTTCTAATCTACAAGAGGCCAGAATAGATAGTCTTGCATTCCAGAAATAATAACCAAAAAGAGGTTAATCAGAAGCGAACATTGCTAATCATCAAGCAAGACTTCCGGCCTAAGGAATTGCAATATTGGGCAACCAGGTTTGACCTGGATAAGGGCTTATACTCTTGCAGGGGTTAAAGAGCACCACTAACATCGACCAATTCAACCCTCAATTGCTCCTCAAAAATGCAGTAAATCGTGTCGCAACAATACCTTCCTGACAGTAAATTGCATGTACCGGCTGTAGAATACAATTGTTCCCAGGGCCCCCTCGTTCATAACTCCTCCTGCACGGATGGTGTAGATGCCGGTATAAGTTTCACATATTATCTACCTAGCTGCATGGCCATAAGCAGTAGGGAGGTAGGTAAATTCGTGAATCTTCTCGAAGCTTCTCGACGCGTCTTTTCGAGATTTACAAATCAAATGTAGATAGGTAGTGCGACTTGCCCATAGCTCATGGGGTTGATGGTGTATGTATTGTTGTGATTCGGTGGGTCACTATGGCAGCCTTGAGAATGGCTCATTACCTATATATATCTCGAGACGAACCTTCATCCATCTAGAGGAAATTCCAGTATCACTTCACTATCAACAGGAAAGTTCATCATCCATCCTGAGACCACTTCAACAGGATATCACACCAATTTAAAACATCGGATCCCATCTCTCCATCTCCTAGCCCTCACAAGTCCAGGCAGTGACTACTTCCTACCAAGACTCGTCATACTCAACGATAAACGAACAAATATCACCATGACCTACACCACCCTCGTCTATCTCTCTCGCAAGCAGGGCATGACGCCCGAGGCCTTTCGAGACTACTACTCGTTCTCGCACTTGCAACTGATCCGGGAGCTCACCGGTCCTGCCTTTCCACGCCTGCACCGACAGCACTACATCCAGCGCACCAACACCAATGACAACCCGGCCTCCAACAATGCCCCCAATGACCAGCCGATCGACGCCAAAGACTACGCAGCAACCATGCCCTCTGCCAACCAAGGCAGGGACACAACCTCGCGCAACGCAACGACCCCCGCGAACGTCCTCCTGGGCACGCAGGCAGACTTCGACTACGACTGCATCGCGACCCTCGAGTTCGATTCCGTGGATGGGTTCAAGGCCTTCTTCGAGGCGATCAAGAAACCCGGGAATTGGGAGAAGGTCATTGCGGACGAGGAGAATTTCCTCGACAGGAGCAAGACGCTCACGGCTGTCTTGGGGGACGTTGTTGAGTTGAGGCCTTTGTAAGGAAGGGGGTTTCTAAATTTACCTGCCTTCTACAGTAGGGAGGTAAAACTTAGCGGGGGAGGGAAGGGGAGGGGAGGGGTGGTTGGTTGCGTCCGAGTTCACTTCGTTTGTAGTTGTTGGTTGGTGGTTATGGCTAGAAGTGTGCGGTGCGTCCAACGGTTGCGTGGAAGGGTATGATGCGGGTAGGGTGTTAGTTCCCTAGGCCTAGGTGGTGGCTGTGTTTGGTTTTTTGTTTCATTTCTTGCTGAATATGTCTCAGTCATAGATTGTTTGAGGGGGGCTTGAAAGATGATGGTGGCATGGTGGATCTGAGTTGAGTGTGATGGCACGGTTTGATAGGGGATAAATAGATAGGATGAGTGACGTGGGATATTTTGTTTAAACCTTCTAAATTGTACAGGTATGAACATGCATATACGAATATCCTAGCCGGATAGAAACTCACCTTGCAACTGTCTATTATTGTACGTATCTACTGGCACTTTGTGACTGCGAGTCCATCTCTTAATAAGTCAAAGAGTAAAAACTAGCGTGGGCTAACCGCAGTGAAATATAGCAGTCTGTGATTAGTACTTGGTGGCCGCGCTGGTAAGGCTGGAGGTGCGCTTACGCAGACATGGTCAATTGTCTATGTGGCAGAGGAGCTAATGTATACCAGTCAAGCTCATTGGGGAGAACAGATTAACGTACGCCACTTCTTAGGGCATAGGCACTCATATCTCTGGCATTTGCGGGATAACTGTCGCATTCCACGTCGGTGGCGGGCTGTTGACGTTCTCGGAGAAGATCAGTCGAGGCATTACCAAGTGTCAATGGGGCTCTTGATCGACAGAGAACCATGTTGCAATATTCAAGTTAAGAAGTTGCCGGGCAAAGTCGGGGCACGTTGAAGGCGAGGCCACTAATGACTGCCTCCTCAATGGATGACCAATAGGCAACTTTCCCCACGCGTACTACGAAGAGCGTGATGCGGCTGGGCTTAAAGTGATACGTGACAGGGCATGCATAGGCGCTGATTGCTCTTAAGAGTGGATAGGTAATGTGATGGGTTGGGACATAATAACAGCCGCACATTTTGAGCGTAATCAGGGAACATCGTGGGGGACGGAAAAGGACTATGGGGCACCCAAACTGGGCGTTCATGGATATAGACTAACTTGGCATGCTTGCATGTGTTACCATTTGATGACAATCTCAAGGCACTCTAGGACATGGAGAACAAGTAGGGAGAGGCTGAGATACCTAGTGTGAAGAGAGGTATCAATTGGAAAACGTAAGTATGGTTGATGCTAACTGGAAATTATGCTGAATCTATGGTATCTTAAGGGGAACGCCATCGCCATGCTGATGCTTTTGGGAATATTGAGATCAATATTGACAAAGGGAAAACGATGGAAAAAAAAGCGAGAGTAATAATAGGCAAAGAAAGGAAAGTATGTGTACGAGTGTCTTATAACGCGAGTACTCTTTTTGCAGTTATAAATTAAATTCCGAGGCAGCACAGTAATGCTTACTGCGTCGGAACTTGAACCCTTTTTATCCTCGCACTATGTCCGAGTCTAGAAAACGTAGATCTGATCCAGGTGGCAAAACTATGTATCCGAGTGTGCCATCGCACAACCACTGCACCTGACAGCCACCAGGCACATGGTGTCGCGGCAAGGGGCTTGTTGTCCTGACCTCGAAGTCGCTGAGCTCGGCCTCCATCTTGTGAAGTTGCAGTAGATTTTCCTCGCCGACCCAGTTGTTGATGAGCTGTGCGATGCGCTTGAACCCGCTCGTATGACCGCCGCAATCATCCGGCTGGTAACCGCAGTTGATGAAGAGATAGCTGTGGATAAGCTCGTGAATAAAAGTCGATATGAGTAGACGCCTGTTGTACTTTTTGTTCTTGAGAATTTGCTTCGACAAGAAAATCAATGTCTCGTAACCGTGGCCGTTCGGAGCGGCCCTCCATGCTGTCGTACCGATAAGATTGGTTGGCAGATCCTCCCAAGTCCATGTAACCCTACCCGTCAAGCTTCCTCGAAAGAATATCTTGTTGGTGGCGGACAATATGCCTTGGAGAGCCTCGTCGTCGATCTCGAATTCAGCACCCAAAGCCTTCGGACTAATAAGACTCCTCAAGATTCTCTCGTGTCGAGAAAGCTCTCTCCGTCTGCGATAGTCGTTGATGTCTATTTCGACAAGCCTTGCCGCTGCGTCGTGGTGATCATTGTCTTTCATTTTCAGCGGCGGGCCAACAGATACTGACTCCTTCTCATCCCTGACACGGAGGGGAAGGTAGGGCGTGCTCATCTGGGCAGAGATGTTGTCGTACTGAGAGTGGTATACTGCACCGCCGTGTGCCGCCTGCTCGCATTCGTATGATTCCAAGTCATATGCCGGCTTTGACGGCCGACCGGCCTCTTTGATGACAAAGAACGCGGGAGCCGGTTCCTGCTGGCTGAGTTGAGAGACGAGGTGTTCGTTGTGGGCTGCGTCGACTCGAGGACGCTTCCAGTGTTGTATTATCCTGTAGTCGTTGATGATATTTAGGTGCTGATAATGGTGATGCCGCCTTTTCCTTGTTTCATAAAGCGAGAAATCGTCATAATCTTGACTCGGGGGAACTACCGAGTCGCTCAAGGAGCGTGACATTCCGGCGCCTCCCAGTTGCCAGCCCGCCATCATACATGCTCTGGGTTGACACTCTCACGATATACAGCTAGGAGATATGACTGCGCAAAGAACATGCAGATACTCCAATATTCGAATGCACTTTTGGCCAAGGTATGATTTATTCCCTTTCGACTGGGGGCAATGAGCCTGGTTGGGAAAGTAGGTGGTATCTAGGAGTGAGCCCTCGGCTAGGTTTAAAGGTGGTCACGGCCCAGGTATGTATGTAGACCAGCAGAAATAGTGAAATTGACGTTAGCCTCACTTGGGAAATGCTCGCGTGATAAAAGGGCGAAGTATAGGTGTGGCTATACAATGGGTCCCAAGCAAAACAAGTATTTCCAATACTTTTTTTTTCAGTATCGTACAGGGCAAAAAGAAAACATTAAAGACATAAAACATAATCGATAGTCATGAATCAGCGTGTCAGGATACATGCAGCTCAAAACATGCTTGGCCAACAAACTATGGATGAGCCTGCGACAACTCTAGACAAGCAAGCGTAGAGTAGACAGGCAGACCACCCTGCGCAAAGTGCGGTATGCTGAGGCGGTAAGAAGGAAGTGTGAGGAGCCAACGCATACAAGTGGAGTACCTAGGAATGGTCTACCATCCGAAAATCACAGAACAACGAGCGCGGGCGGTGAAAGGGCTTACAACGGACCTAAACCGGGAGGAAGAGGGAACGGGATGGGACGCGGTAGGTAATAGGAGGAGGGTCAGAACCAGAGACGATAGACGATCTCGCTGTCCGGCACGGCGGGATTGACTTTCTCTAAGGGCTCGTCGGAGTTCTGGTCTTAGGTGCTCTATCAGGTGTTCTATTGATCTTCCAGGTGACATGGCGCCTACACTGTACAGTACAGGTCACGGCGTGGCAAAACGCGAGACGGGGTGCAGTAGTGCTGTGGCGCGATGTGCGATTGACGAGTATGAATATGCAGGCATATGGAGACCGGGAGAGACATGATACGCCGTTATGGTTTTTTCTCTGCCAGCGAGGCGAGGTCTTCCTCTGCTTCTTCTTGCTTACTTTCTCTTCTTTTGCTCGAGTAGGTAGGTAATTCAGAGGTAACGGTGTTGTAGCAAAAGTTATGTACGGTCATGTACACGTATGGATTATATCTTGCTCTTTTTTTAGCCTGTGGCGTAACATTGTTTTTCGACCCGTCTTGTCCGACAGCGGGTTTCACGATGCTCTAAGTAAATTCCCGGTGCTGTCCGACGCGTAACGGTCACCCATCCCATAGTCCCAGTTGCTGTAATTCACGGCCGAAGGAATGAGGGGTTAGATTGTCGATCACAGTTTGTTGTGCCTATTATAGATGAGCATGGTTTCGCGGGGCCCACTTGGCAGAACATGTGCTGCTCAGTTGTTCTGTGATGATAACCAAGACCTAGATATGCATGCCCGCCTACCTACTGGGTTACCTACCTATGCTGTGCAGCAATCCCAGGTAGGATCGAGGATACCGTAGATACGATAGCCTCAACAATTCGTAGGCAGCCATATCTACCGTGCTTCTGACCGTGTTTGCGGAGTAAACTCCGAGTGATGGATGCCTCCAAAGAGCCAAAGAAAGAGGCGAGATTATACATACCTATATAGCGACTAGGCTCAATATTGGCTTAACTGAGGACCCCCCGGGGGGGGACGTGAGCGGGAACAGAGTAGGGGACGGGTAAGTTCCGAGGAGGGAAGCGGTCTGAAGACGTTAGCATCTACAAGGTAAGGAGAGAGACCGGGGAAGCAGGACTTGGATGATTCCAAAACTTCCATCAAGACCAAGACTAAAAGAAAGGCGACCTTGGATTGATTGGTTCTGCAGGTCACGGGGCGCAAATAATCCAAGATCCCCAGGCAAAGGCTTGCCGTAGACAGTCCCTAATTAGCCCCAGAAAGAGCAATACGCTGCGATTTGATTCGTTCAGGTAAGGATTTGCTGAGAAATGCGGGCAAATGATTGGTCGCCTCATTTTCTCTCATTTGGTGAGGTATTTCATCCAACTGTCCCTCGAGGCTCGTCTGCATCCAATGCCAACCCTTGTGTTCCCCTTTGACCTATATGTATGTTGTACTAAGCCGCCATTATGAGGCTACCTATCTCGGCTGAATGGCTCTCTTACACCGCAAACCTATCTTATTATGCTATTGCAAGGAGCTGAGTCGCAACGGTGCCATTATACGATTAGATATGCCATCTACGTACCCGAGCAGAAGCCCGACCAGGTATTGGAACGGCCCCAGACGCCAAGCTCAGATCGGCGACGAGGAAGAAGTCAACGGGAAATGGTAAAGATTTTTGTGACTTCCGCTGAAATCCTTGTCTTGATGTCTGGGGAATGCCTGTTCGCCGTTGCGGGACACGACGGAAATGATACGACATGCTATGTAATGTTTTATGACATTCCTCTAATTTTTGTTTGTTTGCTGATGCCCGCCTCCTGTCTGCCTCTATCTGCCTATGAACCTAACAATACGATACGTCATCACTGCGCTACTAAACAAATCGGTATTCTTCTCTTTGTTAACACTACTAGGTAAGTATATAGTTTGTATGTGATTTGGTGTTCATGATGCAGGTACACACCGGTAGTATACCTACTATTTGTTACACCAACTTCTTTGCCTACCGCTTTGGGGCATCCAGGGACTCGCTTATTAGAACTGCCAAACAATTTGTTACTTATCCCAGCTCCGCCGTCTTGTTTCGCCACTGGACACCCTAAAACAGCCCAGCTGCAGGGACACCACCGCGCTATTGGACGCGAATCACGGCATCCGGCCACCACGCCCAACGTAACGCGGCTATCTCCTAGAACCCACTGCGCGGAATGCCAGCCCCAAGATTCTGGATAAACCGGACCTCGTCCGCCTGTCGTTCTAGCGCGAGCCTCATGCGCTCCGCATACACCTGTTCCGCCTCCTCAGCAGCCGCCTCCTCTGGCGTTCTCGCATTGTCAATAAAATCGTCTTGGGAAAAGCCCAGCTTAGACGAGAAGCTCAGAAGCCCTAGCGTCTCCCCTGTCCAGAATAGGATGTCGCCATCGTTGGGAACACTAGGATCCACGCTTGTGCGCGTCGACAGTATCTTTCGGGCGATTTCATCTGATGCTGTGGTCTCTCCAAACAAGGATCGTTGGGTGGTTTTTTCGATTTGGCCAATTTTGTGCCGTCGCACCTCTGTGAACCCATCCCTTTCCATCCATTTCACATATCCCTGCCCGTCGGAAAACGCTATTCGGTTTCCGTGGTTGATGACTGACAAGAGTTTTGACTGAGAGGCTGTTTGCCGGTTCTTCGTAGCAGCGTCGTAAGATACCTGTACACCGGCGTCATCTTCGACGGATGATAAGCCATATATCTCGAGTGAGCCTTTGGTGTTGTATTCGCCACAAGCTATGAGTGTCCTTCCGCCAACAACATTCTTAGAGTTCTTCACCTGGTCCTCCGACAATTGTAGGCGTCGTCGGAGGTCGCTATCCACGCTCGAAAAGGGGTAAGGAAGGGATGTGAGGCTGCACAGCCGACCGCCTGAATGCAACGACCCCTTTAGAACCGGGAACATGCGTCGATCGTAGTGCAGCACACTGGTAAAACGACCTGCAACGAAGATGTCGTCAGACAGTAAGTCCTGATGCCCAGGTTGCTCCATGTGGTGAACGTAATGCGGGCCTTCCTGGGCGAGAAGGGAAAACGGTGAGAGAGGCCCCAGCCCGAGATCTGCCATGAGCCTGGAAGCGTCCGAGCAACGGTCTGGGCGTTCACCTGGGGTTGGTTCGACTACGACTTGATCGTTCCCATGTGGTACGTGTTTAACCCGATAGTCGTGCAAATGCAGGCCCCTAACCGTGGCAATAGTCAATGGCACCGTCGGGTTCACTGTCGACATAGTCCTGATCTCCCAGTCGAAGGGGGACCTCGTCACAACGGTCTGAGACTGAAGATCTACCTCTACAAGATCTTTACGAGATGGTGAGTACACGTACACGCCTTCTTGCTCCGAAGGGGGATGACTTACTTGTCCCCACGGCAAAAAAAGCAGCATGCCTATGGTCATCGACACTCACGCATTCGATGATTCCCTTATCGATAGATTTGTTTGATATATCTACAGACGCGATACCCTGCATATCCCAAAGAAGACCCGGTCCGCTCTTGGAGATGATGGAACCTTTCCTTCCCTTTGTGCCCTTCACGTCCCATATACAGATGGATCCGTCATCAAGAGGTGATACAGCAAACAGCTGGTTTTCTACCTTGGACGGTCTGTAGAGCGCGACACCGCGAACCTCAATAGGCTCCACTACAGAGCCTTCAGGCGTCTGCGGTCGCTCGAACCAACTGGTGGTGACAGGTGCATTTCTCTGGATATACTCGTGATACCAATTGGTACGCTCATTCGGGAAGGTCGGATCCCAGTTGGCAGCAATACGGGAGTACTCTCTTTCTCTTCTTCTCAAGGCTAGCAAGCCTATGTTCTCTATGTTCTCTCTCACGTCGTGCTGTCCAAGAGGATTTCCGTTTGTCGGTGCAACTCGACTCAGAGGCACACCGTCCTCGTCAACCCAGCTCGAGCCCCGCCTGTATAACGATACACCTTCGTGAACGGCGGAGGTCTCAAGACACCGCAGGCGCCAATGGGGGTTATCCCGGCAAATTTGTAGGAGACGTTTAGAAACGGACTGCAGCGATATGACACCGGGAACGTCGATGACTGGTTTGCATTGGTCTTGTCAGCATCAGAAATATTACTTCCAGAAGCTGGTGCAGAACCCATGCTTACAACTTATAATATGAAGCAAAACCTCGTCAGGGAGCGACTGGAGGGGACCGAATTCAGCCATGGCAGTAATGTCCACCCCTTAAGTTGCATATCCAGGTCTAGCATACAAGCAGAGTAGGAGCATAATATTGATTATTGTATTGATCTAGGTAAACAAAATGATATCTAATGAAACTGGCAAAAGAAGTTATGGAATCTGGCACATATATAAACAAGCGCTTTGGTGGTTGAAAGAGGGTTACCACAATGTAGCACATGTGCCGTGTAGTAGGTAGGCACAATCGTGGGCATGAAGCTTATAAGATGACAGAAGGTACCAGTGGATCGCCCTTCGAACTTCTCCAGGAGGAGGTGCCGCCAAACGGCCCCTCCACAACCAGCCTTATCTAAGTACCCCGGTACCTTATCTTTCGAATTGACCCATCCCTGCCCCACAGTAGGTTCGTCCGCAATCGAGCGGGTTCCGTGAGCATCAGCCCAAGACTCTGAATGTACCATTTGCGGAAATGTTGGCATTGGTCCATATCGTTGTTCAAATACTGTACCTGCAAATAATGGCATTATTAGCTGCGCATCTAAAGGGATGCTGAATACTTTTGGTAGTGCCTAATCTTGCATTTTGGGGGAGGGGTAAAGGTAGGTACAATACTATCTGAATAGATACGTACTTTGTACACTTGATGTCCTTGCAGGTCAGCTTACCTCAGCAGAATTACATCACTTGTTGATCCCTTTCGGTCAGTTCGATGTACCATAAATGCTCATACCTACACGTAACCCTTTGCAGATACACATGTAAATGCTCAACTTACAATTGTGTCTTGTACTGTACTTTCGAGGCCAGCTTCAAGACTTTGTGCAGATGAGAATAAGTTCATAAAGAACGTGGGGACAGCCAGCTTGAAGTACCATCATATCTAAGGTTCTCAGAAGTACCGGTCCTGGGCGGCTCTTACGAAGAACACTTACATAGTACAAGACCGATGGTACCTATTCCAAGGCACCTCGGTATGCATATACATTCGCAACAAAAGCTATCAACATATTATGTCCAAGGGATATCCGTACCTCCAGACAACCTCTCTCAAGTGCAATCATTGAAACCCACAGTAGCCGTAGGCTAGACGATTATCTATCTACTAGTTCCAACTACAGTCTAAACTCCATCCAACAGGCCCTGTTTTTTGACGCCCTACCTTCTTCTAACATGGCCACAGCCATTATCAGGCACAAATAAATGGAATAACATAGCTTGTGCTTCATAGGAATGTTGCCAGTTACTGCATTGTATCACCTATCTCGACTAGTAGCTTTATTATGCTATGCTTTGAGGTCCAGTCGTAACTAAGCTCTAGTAGTGCAAGAACTTTTCCAAGAAAAGTCCTTTCCTGCGTTTAGTTTTCTGCTGAATATAACCCCTTTATAAGGGGAAGTGATATGGATCTAGTTGGTTGCCAACAATGTGAACCAGCTAGATACCGTGCCCGTTATAAGGTGCTTACCGGACAACGTTGCTCTAGGGTATATTTACAGTAACTGATAAAGCCGACGCCAAGGGGTAGTGAAGACTGGTTGAAGCTGAAGGTGGAAACGAGAACAAAGGCTTTGTGAACAGGTTCATGTTGTTCCATAAGCAATGTCTACTAGATTGCCATATGATATGAATAATTGGATATCCAAACAAATTTACCGAGCTTCATACTGTGCTGAACAGCAAGAGTTATATGATATTGTCATCGAATTTAAAATAATTTGTAACATGACTGTAGAAGCAGTCCAAAAGAGATACAAATATTGCGCTATGATCATGTAGTGTCTGTTGGGATACTAACATATCTCCCCTTGGCAGTTTTGTATGGGATATCAGGGTGTATGATAAACCGTTTATCAGGATCTTATTTGGTTCAGCCTGTCCCATCAATGCAATAATTGACACTTATACATCCCTAGCTATGTCAGGTCAACAAGCCCTCTATACAGGCTTAAGATGCCCTTGTAATCACCACGTAGAGTATCAGTAGCCGAGGGCTGGATGGTGAAGAGGCACTCACTATTTGTACTCAGTCTCCTTCTATTTGTATGTCTATCTTTTACCATCTTAAAGAGAGTCGCTTGAAGCAACTCACGTAAGTAGATATCACTTTTAGGGCTCGTAGCTATATTTATATGCTGACAATCTAGTACAGGACATACTACAGATACTGGAGACCCAAGGTATATGAAGCTACATAAATTCCTGGTCTCAGTAACACCCGGCCACCAGGTAGGCACCGCTTTGCTGTCACCTAGGTAGCCAAAAAAAAGTCCACACAGGTACATGCGTTAAGAACACGCTGCTCGCTAGGTGTGAGGTATGCCTTGTTTATCAGAAGCGCATTGAAAAGTACCTTGGTTATAGAACAATGTACCGATATCTTGAGCCGGTACACGAAGGCTACCATTGTCATGTTCTCAATGGGATCACAATAGACCATAGAGGTAATGGCCATATGGCAATAGCGAGCATAGGTACATGGCATTCAACACAATGACGAGATACATCTACATGTAGCACACATATTTCCCCTCAAGTCTGCAGTATCCCTAATCTGTTCAATTCTCATCTATAAGTGTGCATATAGGAAGAGGTACGCGGGGAGGTAGGTATATGGTATTTCCACAACAGGTGAAGATGGCAACAAGTCTGACAAAGCTCACAAGCTTAGATGTTTTCAACACCTCTATCTACCACCTGTATGTCTAGTGTGAACTTGAAGCAAACGTATAGGTACCTTCTTTTCCTCCTTGAGGTGGCCAACCTGCCTTAGCCCTCTTGCATACACACACAACTTGTGCGCACAACTTGCAAATTATACAAATTTCTACATCTGTACACTTGCCGAGAATTACTATCCCTCAATTCGTTCCCTTATACGTTCCTACCTTTTGTTATCAATGGGGGTCTAACCCAACCTACTTCCTTAACATCGCCGATTTCCCCGAATTCTTGTCTATGTATACTCTATCATAGCATCCAGGTCGTCGATATTATTGCATTACGCTTGCCTATCCGCAATAGCATTGCGCATCGCCGATATCAACTGCCTCGTATTAAAGGCTGCAGGTAGTGTTGCGTGCTTCAAGATACCAGGTAAGTCATCTTCGCAGCAGGTCGACGACCCCCCGGCATCAATCGCGGCTTTCACCAGCATCTGTGGCTTGCTTTTACCCAGTTGCAGGCTCCTTCTTCCCCTTTGCCAACCTTATGACTGCAACTTCCATATGATCTAAGCTTCTGACATCATCCACCCCCCTCTGCACTTTCAACATCTCCAACATCATTATCACTTCCAGCGTCTTGAACACCTTCCCAAGTTTGCTTCCTACATTCACCAAACCTACGCCAAAAATATCACGGTCTACACCGACCTCAGCCCAGGGCCTCTTCAACTAGGAATCCAATATCCAAATCAATCAAACATCCATTCAGTTTATGTTTTCTAGTCCATTTATGCATTCACATACCGATCCTTCCTGTCCAGAAGGCCGCAGCACAGTCCCATTAATATCCAGCTTCTGTTCTCAAGACAAATCTACTGTTGCTTCATTATTGAATTTATACTTCAGCTTGCGATTGCACCAATCTAACGATTTTGCATAGATAGCCCTTCTCTTACTGATTTGCATTCAAGTGTGGTTCATCCCGCAAGGTTTCCTTCCACGTTCTTCTAACAGAAATTTCAAGTTTCGGCTTCCCGAGCTTTACTCTTTTCGATCCATTAGGTATGCTTCGTGACCTCCCCAGCATGTTTGACGTCGTTTGAGCTGTGTGCGACCTGATCCCCATAGGTACTGACACCCCTCATAGGATAGGCGGCTTGACTCATCCGCATCATGGCGGAAAGTGAACCCCACGATGAGGGGAACTACTTCCCGTTTTCGAAGGAAGGTTCTCCTACAATTGAGCCTCCCGGAGAACCCATCACTGAGGAATCTAAATTAAACGCGACGAGAAGCTTGACTCCCCGCGCTCCACGCTTCAAGCACTTGAGCGAGGCGCATCGCAATATTACTGGCCAAGCATCTGGTAACGCTACCAAAGGCACAGCAGATCAACCTAAATCCTCGCTCGCTACTATCCAAGGCGGCTCAGGAAACGCGACCGCAACATCATCCAATACGCCTGTTCTTCGTCTACAACCGGTAAAGTCCCAAGATGACCTCCAGATTTCCACACCAGCTTCGAAACTTCGAAGTTCTCTAAAGAAGCATCGACGGGCCTCCTTTGACTCGGTCGACTACTTTGGTGATCTGTCCCCGAAGGCGGTCGGCGTCCGACTCAGCCTTAAGGAGCAAATGGATGAGGAGATGGCTCGGATCAAAGCTCAGGCCGAACACTTTAGCGGCAGCACCATCGAGCGTCTACTAGAGCAATACGACGTCAGTTCATCTGCGGGAAACACGAATTCTCAGCAAACAGACCGCACCAAGAATGCTTCATCTCTACAGGACACGAGTCTTATAGATTCCCAGCATCTCTTAGATGCTGAAGCACAAGTTCAAGAACTAAAGCAGGCGGGCCGGGATTTGATCCCACTTCCTCTGAACGTCAACCAGCCCCGCGATGGATTGGATATTCCTCATAAACAACCATTTGTTGAGCAGCGACATGCTGAACAGAATCATCCCGAGGAGCAATATGCTGAAGAGCAGTATTCGAATTTACATGGCGCCCAGGGGAGATTTAGTGAGGATCAATATGACAATTCATTCAACTACAGCGGTCCTATCCTCTACGACAACCAAACCCCCAACCCATTCGCGCATCCGGATGACGATAGCTACCAAACGTACCTCCAACCTCCAATGGAACGCGACATCAGCCGAAAGCTCAGGCGCGCAAGTGGTGTTGCTGGATACAGCGCGGGCACGATGTACAGCTCTGATCTGAGCCCTTTCAATAAGGATGCTCGGCCCCAGGCGAGAATCTTCACCCAAGATAGCCTCCCGACTGTTGACAGCGATGGCAGACCCATTCGTAACATTAAGATCGTAATTGGACGAGAGTCCAAGGATGGTAAGGACGATCAGGTCAACACTACACGGGCCCATCCAAACCAGCATCACGCGAGTGTGAACAAGCAAGGCGGCGAGCGCCATATGCCATCTGACGATGCTGACTGGGTAACCGAGGCAACGAGTGATGTTGGATTTGGCATCGGCGTCCCTCCCATGCCTATGGGTCCCCTGAAGTCGGGGTATAAGCAGACAGGCGATAGCATTGCAGACTATTCGGACGATGAGCAAGGTACCTTGGGACGGTTCGGATCGCGCGAGCGAATTATCCAACACCCAGCTGGGGACCCATACAGTTCCTACGAAGTCCAGACGACCAAGGACTCCAATTTTGCCGTCTTGCTTCCGCGTCGCCAGAAAAGACTACCTGAGAATGCAAATCGTCGCTGGGAAAGCACTACACAGCAAGAGGGAGGCCAATTTCGCCTTCAGGCTGCGCCTAGATACGCTAATCCATTTGTACAGCCTAGCTCCAAGAGACTCAACACCTTCAATCGCCTAGCGGCAGATGTAGATCGCAATGATCCCGCCAAGCACGCATTTCGCGACTCACAGTCCGACTACGAACCAGCGGGAGCCAGCACGGCAGCTAACTGCGGTACCAACTGGTATGATACACATGGAACTCTCCCCTCAGTTGTGTCCGAGTACGATGAGATCTATCCGGAATATCCAGCAAACAGAACTTCTCAATATCATGAGAACCGCCAGAACCCCGGATTCCGTCTGAGCATGTACGAGGCAGATCGCAAAAAGCAATTGGAGAAACTGAATTTTCAAGAGTTCGCAGCCGCGTCCCCATACGAGGATCTCCCGTCAGCCAACTCGCTGAAATCCAAGTTCAATTTTGAACTTCTTCCCCTGGACCTAGCTCAGATCAGAAATAAAGAGCAGCGGGACAGTGGTCAAACAAATGAGACAGAGTCAGGAAGGGCCCGTCTCAAACGCCAACAGAAGGGCACCCCGTCTGATCCGAAACAGCCCGCAAAGGCGTTTTTCATGAGCCGGGATCTCTCGATCGACTTTTCTCCCAGTAGCTGGGAAACCGCGACAGGCGTTGGAGGTGAGCCGAACAGAGAAGTTTTCCACTGTTACTGACAGCTAATGTTAACAAAGATACCCCTTCTCCACACGGACAAGCCATTGACTCGAGCCGTTTTAATGATTCCGCCCCTAGCAAGGGTAAGAAATTTCCACGAGACAGCCGTCTTCGTTATGAAGAGACTTTTTCCAGCTTTGGCACGCCCTCTGTCGTTCGACGGTTGTGGCGGGAGGGAGAGCGTGACCCTGAGCGAGTGCGCCCTCGACGCCAGCACAAACCCCGGCCAGGATTTGTTGCCCCGGACGACTATGTTTCGGATCGTGCCGACAAGATTCGGGAAATAAGTTTCTATATTCTCTCATTTTTCTCCATTCTACCATTTGTTGGCGTTCTCGTCCTGAGCGGAGCGTTTAGCGAGGCACTCAAGTGGGCGACCCAAGGCGAGGTCGATCGTTTAACCGCTCGGCAGCGGCGGTTCATCAAATGGATGCTGGTTGCTGAGTGTGTTCTGTACACAGCAGGAGTCGTTGCGGTGGTTGTCTACTTTGTCATGAAAAGCAAAGTTCAAACCTGAGCCGTTCCTCTTTACGATACTCTGCATTTGACTCTTCTCAACCCACGATGGACACATAAACACAAGAAATGACAGTCAGTTACTGTTTCACGAATCTCGCCTTGCAATTCCCTATTCGCTGTTCCCAATGTTGTCTTACCAGAAATCCGTAGTCTACGGATTTCTATGCTCCGACGACGATCCTTCGCTCTGTTCTTTTGCTTTGCAGTTACCGCCCAGAAGAAAGACGCACAACCCTAGGTCCGCATTCCCTGAGATACCCAAATACATCATGTGCGCTACTTTCTGCATCTCTTCGACGGTACATCGAGCCACAGTTGGCACGATTCTCGATCTGTTCTTTCCTTGTTACTTTTGTGTTCGAACCAAGTGGAATCACACCACACGCTTTTCGCCTTTGTTGTCAACATTTCGACAGAATCCTAGTAGCCGGCAGCACAAGATCAAGGTTTCCCTTTCGACATCAGGTCTGCGCTCAACTTCAGACAGAAGAATCTACATTATCGGCAAGTTTCGTATTCCGTGAATCAGTACCCGACTTGATAGCACGTCTGTTAGTATCAGACGCAGAGACAGTTTGATGGCGTTCACATCATGCCATGGCATTTGCAGGGACTCTTTTCCTTTTTCTCGTCTACCTGAACTTGGTCAGCAAAACCCAATCTACAGGCATAGTCTTTTGGTCAAGATCCCGCTGGATTTGATTTGGCGTACGGATACGGACACATGGATATGCATAATAAGATTGGATGAGGGACTGGTTTTGGTTCTAATTCATTGAAAGGTGGCATGGTAACGGTAGGCCGGATTTGCGTGACTTTTAGAGGGAAGCGGTCAAATAGAGGAGGATGGCGTACTGGTAACCGAGTTAGTGATTTGGTTTTCCAAGGATTTTCCAGATGGTCTCCTTTCCTCACTCCTCTCATCCTCAATCCGCATTCCACATAGCCTAGCCTGGCCTTTGTATGTACACTACACGATCCCAATGTCAGAACTCGATATTTCCTGAATTATCTTTTCTTTTATCTCTAGTGAGAGTTCCCTAATCCTGGTCTGCCGAGGTGGCAGACGAACTGGATTATAGAGAGATGAGTGTAAGGGCTCATGGTGAGTACTGATATCGTATGTCATACCTCCTTCACCTGATAAGCTAACAGAACAGGATTGAAGCTTCTTTGAAGGCGGAGAAAATATAAAGGCTGACGATACTAAGCCCTTGTCTCTGTTGGGATCCGAGACAAATGTATTGTTCGCAGGATACAAAACTGACACGACAAAGGACTTGTCATTTGCATATAATGGCTGCTCAGCTCCGCGAAACGGGTAGCTCTTCAGGTTTCCGAGCACTTTGATCTCAGGAGACGCCTACGATACCCTCAACATTTAGTCTCATCCCAGTTTAAGTAAAACTTATGACTCACCTACAAGTTAGAATGGCTAGCCAACAGACTACCGCAAAGAGCGCGGTCGAAGCTGTCTTGAAACCAGCCAAGAATAGCCCGGCTCACGCAGAACAGTTTGTGCGCGGCCTCGTCAAGCAGAAACCGCGTAACCTCAACATAGCAGCTGCCGAATTGGCACCGCTCTTCTTCGGCCTCGCGAGAAACGACGAGGTCGTCCTACCTCGCATGCGTGCCCAGGCGCTCTTCAAGAGCCCGGAGCTGATGCAGCCTTTTGCCGAGTTCATCGCCGGATACATGCCTAATACGAATGTAAGTGCAAGTGCAAGTGCAAATAACGGTGTGGGTGCGAGTGCGGGTGTCTATGGATGGGGCCTGCCTGTTGCGAAGTGGACGACGACCATGGCGCTTGTGAGAAAACGTCGCTCGGACCTCGTCTTAGTTGGTATTACCCACCCTTCTTTTCCGACTCCTACTACTAGTATAGGCATTGGGAATGTGAATGCGAATGCGGATGCGGATGAGTATTATGCGAGATTTATACTTGATATGCTTTTTCGACTGAAGAATACGAAGCGTTGGAGTGATAGTTTCCTGGGAGGGGAGCAGGAGCAGGAGCAGGAGCAGGGGAAAGGGAAAGGGAAAGGCCTTCATCTTTTGAAGTGGTTGCGCGATACCAGGGACGAGGATGATGTCTGCTGGGTCCTATTTCATGCCCTACTGTTCCTTCAGCTCGAGACTATGCGCTCGAATAAGGCTGAGGCGACGCTGAAGGATCGTGCGATGTATCTCGTGGGTAAGATGAGTAAGATGACGCCTTCTTCGGGATCGGGATCGGGATCGGGGTCGGGGCCGGGATCTTCTCCTTCTTTGCTTGATGAGATTTCTTGCTTTGTGCCGAGGTAAGCTATAACAGATGAACGAACCAGAAGAGAGGTGAGATTCAAATTCATCCCGAAGATAGTTGCTAAGGTAAGTATCCGCCTATAGAACGCAAACGTTATATAGATTAGAATGAGAATAAAAATCAGGAACCGGAATATGTTGGGGCATCTTGTTGTGATATGTAGACAGTTCGTCGTCGTCGTCGGTAACGCGGCCCTATTTCGTACACTCTGAGCCGGTACCTCCGGCGTTGTTTGAGGATTCTTCTTAAGTGAATGGTAGTTTTCTGCATATGGCATAATATCATGGTAAGATTTCTGAATACCTAGATCTAGCTTGTAAAAAAAAAAAAATTTAAATTTTTTTTTAAAAATTACGAAGCATCAGAATAAAGGAATCAGGTTCACATGTGCACTGGATGCAGGTACGGGTTTACGGTTTTGCGTTTACGGGAGACTTTCACGCCTACCTGCGGCGGGCTTTGCTTGCTCCTGACCTGGGAAAACTGGGACAAGCATTCTCTTGACTTATGTACTCATTTATGCCATATGTCCGTCAGACGTCCCGAGAAGAGTTTGTTTGTTGGTGTGTGTGTGTGTGTGTGCAGTCATATATCCGGACCGGAAGGACTCCGAGCCGTGTTTTATTGTGCTGTCCGGTCCTGCCGGGCAGAGACGGGAGGGTAGCCGGACCTCTTCGGATCTTAATGGTCGGAGTGTGAGCGAGAGAGCGAGAGAGCTTGCGTGCTAGCGGGTTATTCATGAGTCGCTACTAGGTCTTGGATATACGAGATCGATCGAAGTATCGATACTAGTACTGCCTTGCTCTGTAGGTACTAACGAACCTGACTACGTGTCTACGGGATAGCTCCTGAAAGGGGAAAAAGGCTGACGGAAGCTCTACCAATACTGTAAAAAGAAAGTAAGAAAAAAAAAAAAAGGGTTTTTTTCCTTCTCATGTTCTTGTGGCTTCTCATTATGTCACGTCATGAGGGCAAATTTTCTCATCCCCCATTTTTTGATCCTCTATTCCCTTCTCTGCCTCGCAAAATCGCGTGACAAATCCGGGATCTTGCATGTTTTTTTCCCTGAATACCACCCACACCGAAACAGCAGCAGCAGCAGCAGTAGCAGAAGGCGATCGATGTATGCTGTGTTACATGTGTACGTAAGGAACAGTACCCATCATGAGCAAAATAGGTACGATAGGTAGGTAGGTAGGTAGGCCACCCCGTGTGTGAGTAAGCAAGATAGGATAGGATATCTAGGGGGCACGCACAGCCACAGCCACATTCTCAGCCGACTTGCCTGGATAGGCATGTGAGGGGAAACGTCGGGACGGACAACCTTGGTGTGCAGCAATGAGGTTATTTGTATGATGTACGTCGTTATGTGAGATAGAAGAGCCCCTTTTTCTTTCTCAAATTCCTTGACGTACCAAGGTAGTATTGCCTTGGTATTTTAGATACGTGATTTATATTGCGCGTTCTCCGGCGGGTTTGATGTACCTAGGTATCTTGTGGCACAATAGACAGGTAGTGTAGGTCATGTAGGTACAGCATAGGCATATGCAGGCGGCGTGTTGCGAATTCTATAGATAAATACGGAGGTTCTTTACTTACCACCTACGCGTATCCTGCCTTGCCTTCAAGGTAAGTTGTACTCCAAAACCACAGGCCCCCCTGGGCTCTCAATCCTGATTACTGCAGATCCATGTTTCTCCTCTGATTTACTACGTCGGGCAATTATTAAGAGACAGGAGCCACTTGTCTCTTCGCGTTTAGTTCGTAGGCTAGGTATGTTAAATACCGGAGCAGGACGGGAGAGGGTTTGTGAGAGCTGAATCCGTTGCTGCCATATCTACTCCACCGTCTCCATTGTACAAGGTTTGGCGTGGGCTGCTAAAGCCGTATTGTGTGGCACACACAGTACGTTGTCGCTACCTCGTATACTGTACTGTAGATGGGTGGCCCGATTGAGGTTTGCTGCTTGGATGTAACGCCCTGCTGGAATCATGAGGCTTGAAGGATCGATAAAGCCATAGCCTTTTGATCCGCCACGAGGCGATTTAAATCGTGAGGAGGGTATCACATGTATATACATACTTGTAATTATGTAGGGAGCCGCATTCATTGATAAATTGTCCCAGATTCCTCCGCTTCTTGACCCGGGCAGAAGGCCATGATTCCGAAAATGCACCCCCGGGCGCAGCGGGCGCAGTACTGTACAAGCACACATGGTACCTATCCTGCTTCGCAGAGCGTACTTACATACATCCAGCTACACTAACAGGAATTTGAACGACAGATCTACCTGTAGCAGGCTTTAGCATATGCATCCGTGAAAGTGAAGGGGGAATGAGGGGAGTATGATCTTTGGTAGAAATGACGTTGAATTTACTGCAGGGTAAATCCCTTTTAGCCCTTCAGGGAAGTTGAATGATCAACTACCAAGGGCAGGTCTCTATAAGACATGTTGGTCTTACTTATCCTACCTAACCCTCCAATCTTGGCAGCGGACGAATCAAGGGCCTGGCACCATGGCATAACTTGGCCTCGTGCTTGGCTACATATACATAGTAAGAAGTACATATGTATTAACAAAGAGAGGAGGAGGTCAAATGACTGACTGACTGCATGCAGATGGACCGTTCAATTGCCTACATACACTACAGCTGTATTCAGTGATTAATCGATCATCTTCTCTTTCATTCAACATCACAGTCACATCACATTCCTCCTCATCAGCAGCAGCAGCAGCAGCAATCATCACCATCATGGTCGGACTACATGGAACCAAACAGAATCCGACTGTGGTATCAAGCGCTTATATTAAATAAGCAATGCACTTCCTCTTTCTGGACAGAGAGGGTGGCATGGCAATATAAGGAGAGTAAAGGAGAGGGGCGTTTTCGGTGAACTCCAATAATACATCTGTATGGTACCTTAATAAGTAGCTGACGGCATAGGCATGCTGTGTGCTAGTATGTTGCTGCTGCCACTCTTCGTATCTATTTACAGCTTTGATACATCTGTGTAGGTAGATAAGGAGTTATGTTACTTACTTCTATTATGAACGAGATGATGAGTAAAAAGAGAGCGTAGACAACCATCATAATCATAGACATCGAGAGGACTATACAGCAATATCCTTTCCTTGCAATCAGTGAATACGAATGATAGGTATTGTCTATCGTCAGCTTCGGCGTTTGAAATGCTCGAGCTGAGAAAAGCTCACTCCACCCATTTGCAAGAGCTGAGTCTCCGCTCTCCAGTCACGTTATTACTGGCGTTCAGGTGTTGTATGTTGGAGACAAGTAAACGCAATATGCGTCTGATGCAGGGGCTTGATTGAATACACACAGCTAACACATTAGGCGGCGCTGTAGTAGCTACGGTGAAGGACCATCGCAGTGCATGATCTCTACCTGTTCTTGCTACTGTTCCAATTTCTGTAAAATAAGCAACAAGATAGTAGCAAGGCCTTTTGTGTTATCTATATGAGTCAGGCAATATTATTTATTGATTACATACATAGTACTATACTATAGGGATTTTCCTCTTGTTAATTTTCGCGATGGGTAGCACGGGCTATCAATCAATCCATCTGGCAAGGATTACACACAAGCTGTCTGGGAGCGTGAATCAACAAGCGCCTACCCACAGACTACCAATATAGTGCCGACACGGTGGCACACTTGGAATAAATTCTCCGATATGAGATGTCTCTTCACGCCGTTGTACACGCCGAATTTCGTTCCACGTCCATGGGGCAATTGTGTAATGTCACTTTTCGTCTGAATTTTATGATGAAATGCGTCACGCGAGGTTTTAGGTTTTAGGTTTGTTTGTTTTTCTTCTTCTTCGAAAGTTCGTGCCTCGTGTTTGCTATGCTCGTTATCCTATGTAGATAGGGTCACAGATCTCAGACCTTAGCGTCAACAGGGAAGATAGGAAGGAGTGCAAGCTTGGTTTCAGAGGTTCAGAATAAGCTGGTGTTTGATGGGATTTATTGGTCAGAAGTATCTTCTTAGGCGAAAATGGTAGCAAGGTACAACCTGCTCATCAGAAAGGCTACCACACAGACTTTCCGTCCCGGCATCCCCGGCTTACACCTGTGGCGGCTCCAAGGTCTTACTCGTCTAACCACTCTCTACAGCTGTATCATGGCTATTTCGTCTGTGGAAATCTTCAACTGAGGGATTACTACCTAATGTCCCTGTCAATTGTTCGAGGTATACGAGTAACGAGCGTTTTCGAGTCACATACCTACAGAGTAAGAGGCAGGTAGGCAGGCGGATGATGACATTGTGAACAGATAACAACATGATGACTTGGAACTTGGTTTCTTGTTGTTATGCATCGTCGATCTTATCTTTTGTTGCCATGTGGTTTTGTCCAATCAATCAAATCATATTGTCGCTGTGACATGGGTCTCGACTGCTCTCTGCAAGTCCAAGACAGGTAGGTACGTACCTAGAACTTAGGGCGGCATTATATAAGTAGTTATTATTAGCCTCAGGACCGTCAGGAGTGAGCACTTGCAAAATGAACAAGTCTCCTCCCTATTCATCATGCGGAACTCTGTATCTCTCAAATCATATAGCTTCTTCGTCTGAATATGCTGTAGAGTAGACTACATGGAAAAGTACAGATACGTATCACTCCCAGAAAATCAAGTGAATGAAGCTGAGCATACGTTTACCAAGTGGCCAAAGCCAAGGTGGTAGTAAGATAATTGTCAGGATTGCGAAGAACAAATGGTCTTACCGTCTATGGTAGCACTGAAGTGGCATTACTGTATTTAGCTCTCGAAAACAGACGGTTTGGTCAACGTCTATTGGCCAGTGCCCCACTGATGCTTAGGTATTTGAGAATTTCTGTCACACGGCATCTTATTAGCCGGTGTAGAGTGGGGGGCTTTGCAGCAGCCCAATTAGTATTAGCGTCATCCGGTTAGCGTACGTCGTACCCCAGTTTTTAGTCCTTCTACCACAGGCCCTTTCCGAGAATATACCTAGGCTCCTGCTAGACTATCCGGACAATGCACCATGCTGTAGTGGTTGCAGCAGTCATGCAGAAGTGCATAGAGGCCCCAAACCAACATGAACCCAGCCCAGAAACCCAGCCTCCAGCACTTGCGCCCCAGGGCCTGGGCCTTCTCTCCTACTTGTACTGCTGTACTTGAGCACCTGAGTGAAGACCCTAGCCAACCATACGGCCATATCTTCTCGTCGACTGCTGTATTTTCCCGAGATACTCCATCCCCCTTCCCTCTCATTCCCCTCCTCTCGCAATTTCCCAACTTTCGGTGGTGCTTGTTTGGCACCATTTCTCCACTTCGCCATCTCAACAAGGTACTCAGGACTCGCTGTGCATGTCGAGTCAAGTTAACTTACCGTCATAGTAAAGTTGAGGTGACAAGACGGAAAACAAGAGTTCAGCAAATCCCAGCCGTGCATACTCGGGAAAGTCAAAAACTCCTGCCTGCCTGCCTGCCTGCCTGCCCGCCCAGCCTTTCTGCCTTTTGTTTTGACATTATCAATCCAACCGGCGAACTAGGAACCAAGACCGCAGCGTTTCCGAACATTCCGCGTTTATCGAGACGAGAGACCAGCAGACGAATTGACTTTCGCTGTACTCGTGTCAATGCGCGAGGTATCCTTTTGTTCAATGGAATAAGGAAGGAAATCGGCCGACCTCTTACGTCTTGACAAATCCCCCAATAAAGCGGCTCCAAATCCAAACCTCTTTCTTTTTCCCGCCGCCGCCTTGTTGATGGTTGTCGCTCCGCCGATGTCATTACCAATCTAGGGTTTAATTGACTCTGCTCGCTTTGTCACCCGTTGTCAAACCCGCGACTGTCTACAACATGGCGATCTTCAACCAGGCATTAGTTGATGGCGCCCAGGTCGTCGCGCGGGTGGTGGAATACCAGGTCAGAGAGGCTGTTAGCACGAGTGTGGCATCTGCTTTTTCTTCGCCTGGTCAGGCAACACCGGTTCCTAGCCCAACTAGCGCCATGTCGTCTATAAGTACTCCTAGTACTTCGTTGGCGCCGACATCTACAGTGGCCTCAGGACAGTCCAACAACCCGTCTGGTGGCGACAAGAAAGATGGTGGTACCGGATCTAACTCGCCTTTGCTGTTTTTCGTCGCCCTCGGATTCGGCGTCGTGTTTACCAATCTCTGGTAAGCGGTAATAGAACAAGACATGTTGACCAGAGATCTAACGTTTAATATAGGATCATTGTTGGCGTAAAGTATTGTTTCCGTTACAATGCTCGCAATCGCGCAATGGCACGAGTCGATGAGAATGGCGAGCCTATTGACATGCAGAACATGCCGGCACGGCCACACCGACGTCGGCGCGAAAAGAAGTTGATGACCATGGACGAAGTTAACGAAAAGTTTCCGATGGTGAAATATAAAACTTGGGTATTGGAACGTAGGAGAGATGGATTGCCGACGGCAGGCGGAATCTCAGTATCTCCCAGTCGCGCCAATAGTATACGGAGCGTCCGGGGGGCAGTTCCAGAACAACCCGACGGTACTCGACAGTCGAGCGATGAACAAACTAGGAATGCCGACTTGACACCTGAGGTCGCTGAACAGAGGCAAGGGAGGACTGCCGACAAGGAGACCGAGCCGAATCAAACGACGAAAACAACTGATGTCGCCGAACCCGGTCGGGATGCGACAAGCGACAAGCCTGCTGTTCCGCCCCCTGTACAGGTAGAAGACGCAGCAGGGAAAGACGTTCATCGATCTAGTGAAGATGACGAGGAAGAGGAGGATGATCATGTGGGTGCCGGGATGGACCCCGATATGGTGGGTTCGTCTGGCGATACTTGTGCCATCTGTATCGATACCCTCGAAGATAATGACGACGTCCGTGGCCTGACATGTGGTCATGCTTTCCATGCTGTCTGCTTAGATCCTTGGTTAACCAACAGGAGAGCTTGCTGTCCCCTTTGCAAAGCTGATTATTACACGCCGAAGGCCCGCCCCCAGCCTGCCGAGGGCGAAAACCAAGACCCCAATGCACCAGGTGGTGCGGGCGATCCTTCTAGAAACAATAATCGGATGAATTACCCGAGAGCACCTGCACGCTCGTTTGCCTGGAGCCATTTCCGTGACGCTCCTCGACAGATGTTTCCGAGTCGATTTGATGGCGGGAGTCAACCTGCAGGCGCTTCTCGATCACGACCACGTCCAGATCGACCAGGCCGTCACAACGCTACGAGTCATGCTCAAGCCGCTGCTTCGCAGGACGGAAACCGGGGCAATATTTTGATGAGATTCCGGAACCAATTCCCACCATTTAGGCTAGACCAAATGATGCGAAGGAATCAAAATAGGGCTCCCGCCAGCAATGAACCACTTGCGAGGACGCCTTCTCAGTTGGAAGCAGCAGTTCGGCCATCAAATACTTAAAGTATGCAAATAAATGCATGACATTACCCTACGTCGATGATTAGCAACTTTGTATGAACACGACCTACCGAATTTACGCACCCGCGCGCATACCCCTGTTTCTTTTTTCATTTTCAGCAAGCAAAATCCATCCATCCTCGATCAGAACTGGGGCGAGACAAGCCCGTCCTTCCGCATTCACGAGTATATATTACCCATAAGCGCATTCTATGTGCCAGCTTTCCGTGAAGAGGATGCCCAAGGTAATTAGGAAAAAAGCAAGTCAGCACGTGCACATCACGAATGTGCTGGCGGGTATATGTTTTTGAGAAAGTTGCCTCATCATCGAATCCAACGAATCATTCCACCGACACTTGATATGAATCCGGGTATTGGGAAAGGAGTGAAACTCCACAGAATCATATGGCATCGAGGGAGTTTGGGATGGTTTTCACTTTTATGTGTTGTAAGGAGTTAAGAAGCGTGAGCAAGAGAGACAGACAAAGGAGAATGAATGGTATATATCTTTCCTCCTTTCTGTCAATCCTGCTAAGCAGGTTACATAGCATATAGGCAGGTCGCATTATTAGTTGCTATTATATATCCCCCATAAGCGCTCCATTTCTGTTTATAAATTATTTCTCCTATCTGTTGCTAGGTATGTGTAGTAGTCCTTGTAGGTCATTTGCATATTGTTATGTGAGATGTGGTAGGTGAACTATTTGGTGTCCTACGTATGCATTTGGTGACGGCACGGTCTGCCTACCTACAGGAGTGGGTATCCGACTATTTCACATATATCCTTTTGATATATGAATTATAAACAATTATTACAAGTACTTCCCTTTAGCAAACCTGCCCCCGAAATCCGCCGCCTTGTTCAGGAGCTCGCGCCGCTGAGCAGTGCCGATGCGCCCGCCGAGCTTCATGTCCTTCTCCTTGTCGAAGGCGCGCTTGCTCGGATCGTCCTCTTCTTCGTCTACCCAGCCCTTCTTTGCTCCACCACCAGCATTTGTAGCTGAAGAAGAAGAGCTACCACCGGCTTTGGCGCGAGCCTTGGCCTCTTGATGTTCCTCGTAGAGACTCTTTCCGCGCGTGGCTTCTGTGAACTGCCTAATCCGCTCTTCGCGCTCGATTTCTTCGCGCGTTTTTGCCTTTGTTGTTGTTGTACCACGGGGGTCGCTACTACTATTACCACTGCTTCTACCACCGGCGGAACTCCCAGCGTCACGGCCCAGAACGGCGTTTTCCAGACGTTTTCGCTTCTCTTCGGGCGTTTCTGTCCATATACTACTTATCTCCCCGTTACTAGAAGAGGCGCCGGCGTTGCTGGCCCGCGGACCGGAGTTGAAACGTCGCGCCTTCATCTTCGTCGGATCAGCCGCCGCACCTCCACGGGACCCAGGGCCGGCGGTCGGAGGCGCCAGCATCCAGTCGTCGCGCTTAGGGCCCGCTGTGCGCGCGGCTTCTTCTGCGGCGGCGGCGGCTTCGAGCGCCCGCGCTTGCCGCGCCTGGTGGGAGGTTGTTGAGGGGAGGGCTGGGCCGTAGCCGTCGTCATCGCTATCTGAGTCTGGGTCTGAGTCTGGGTCTGGCGGTCTTTCTGCTAGGGAGGCTGGCGGTGGAGCGGGGCCGTGGACGCGCTTTGGTACCGGCGCTGCTGCGGGTGCGGGTGCGGGTGCTGGTGCTGGTGCTGGGCCTACATCATCATCATCATCGTCGCTGTCGAGGGGAATCTCGTCCTCGTTCTCGTTCGCGTTCGCGTTCGTAGGTGGAAGTGTAGGTCCTATTGATCGTTTCTTCTGCTCTGTGTTTATGGACTCTGGCGGTGCAGGTGCAGATGGACCGATGATAACCTCTTCTTCTCCTTCTTCTTGTTGTGTTGGTGGAAGGCTGGGCCCTATGGATTTAGATATGGATGTTGTTGCTGCTGGTGGAAGTGTGGGACCTATTGATGGGGCAACAGGACCGTATCCGTCGTCGCTGTCGCTGTCGCTCTGGCTCTCTAATTCTATCTCGTCGTTGTTGGTGCGCGCATTTTCTGACGCGCGGATCTTAGTCGGAGGTGAGTCTGCCGACGCTTTTTCGTCATCGTCAGGCGTGCGCTTGCGTTTCGCAAGGTGTGGTGGTAATGTCGGCCCTGTCGAAGCCATTTTTTTGCGCTTGGTGGATTTAAGTTCCAATTAGCAGCCAAGATTCCGAATTAGATGTACAACCCGATTTTATTCTCGGATTCGCGTAGAAGATATGTGTTCTGATTGACACAGCTAAAAACGAAGACCTTTTTCCGCAGTCGGCGGTGTGCTGATGACAACGATATCTCAGGAATGAAGATTAGGATCGGCCGCGCAAGTATGCGAGAGAAGTAGCAGTGACGTTAGCCTTGTGGCTAAGTCGGTCAATATGATTGGTGGGTTCACGGTCTGGTCACCCGTGCTGGGCTCGTCTACCCTGAAGCTCTACTTTGCGATGGATGCGTCAAAAGATCTAGGTTAGGATTTCGCAACTAACCCTAGGCCTCGAAGTATATATAATATGGATACTAGGTATCGATGAACCTTATTATATGAATCTAGTGACGAGGACACGCGGTTCTTACTGAGTTCAAATCTGCACCATGCCGAGCGTTGCATGAGAGCGTACGCGTCCCGTGGCAGATACATATTATGGTGTCCATCGTATTCTTACGACAAGACCAATCCCCCCTTGAGTTATATATCATGGCGTTTAATCTTCATTCTTACTCTACACACAGGCCTCAATTTCTCGTTGATCACTTCAGACTTGATGCCGACTGCGGCAGCAACACTGACCATGGGTCTGGGTAAACTTCGCAAACGCAGCCAGCGTAGAGGCCAACTTAGGGTCCGGGTTCTCCTAACAATAAGACTGAAGCTATGGAGGTTCTACAGAGATCACTTAAGGGGGATGTTTTCACGTCGTGAACATCGTGGATAGATATTGGACTTATAGAAAGCGGAAGATTATCGAGCGCTTTATCAAGCTATTCTGAGTCGTAAAGCAAGCCACCTTGCAGAAATACTGTGGTTTATTCAACTCGTATCTCTGACTTTCCAAAACTAGAAAGAGACCCAGAGAAAAGTTAGAAGCACAATGACTCCTCCACCAAAATCTCGATAACTAAAGACATGACAGCTACGTCAACGAATTTACCGATTCCTCGACACAAAAGTTTCCCACGAGTGGCTCCTTTCATCATACCCGGCCCTCGGGCCGACATGCATCTCTTTCCAGCAGCGAGCACAGTATATGTTGTCGCCGACCTCGCAATCGAGACAGCGCACCGCGCCATCTACAAGACACACAACGCACCACGTCTTTTGATCCTCGTCCGTTAAGCCCCCTCCACGCTTAGCGAGGCCCGGAACTGGACGGTCGGCGGGTGCAAAGGTAGGGGCTACGGGGAGACCTAGCTCATCAACGTCGTCGGTCGGTGCTGACGGGAGCGCTCGGTCACCCGACAGTTTCAGCGCGGCCATCCGCGAGGCTATTGACGCTGCAAAGTCACTATCTGACTGAGTCTCTGTAGACGATGTTAGTTTGTCGGGCGGGTCTAGGAGTTTAGACGGTACTTCTGGGAGGTCTAGGGCGTCGTTATTTGGGGCTTTGCTATTCGGTTCTTGGTTGGTGTCCGGTCGCGCATCGTTTTCATGGGCCAATGGGGTGGTGGATACGGATCGAGAGATTGGGGAAGAGGCTTTATTTGTCTTCTCCCATTCTACCTCGTCCAGGGCGTTAGCGAGCACAGACTCTGTCTCTTTGGTCATGGCTTCACCATCGGAGTTATCATCATCACTACTACTGTCGTTATCTTTTTGAATATCATCCCCGTTTGCCCCTATATCTGGAGCCTTGCCCAGCTCGTCCAGGAGTGCAGTCACTCTTTGATGTTCTTCCTCTTGGGTTGCTATTTCATCGAGCCAGGTCTCATCAGATCTAAGATCTTCTAGCAGCTCCTCAAGAGTCTCGTCATCTGTGAAAAGAAGGGGATCAATATCGTCGGGTACCGTAGTAGGTACGGCTGATTGGGATGTGCCTAATCTCTCCCTTGTTTCAGATTCAGTCCCTTCGGGAGATTGAGGCTGCGCATTCTCCTTGGTAGGACTAAGGTTTGAAGGTTTGCGTGAACCTCCTGAGGGAGTGGAGACGACAGAATCCGACTCCTCGTTGCGGAGACTCTTTAACCGGGCGGTCAGGATATCTTCCCTTGACGGTAGTTTGGCCCTTTCTATTGTATCTATAGTGGATGGAGGGGACGTCCTAGATGGGGAGAAATTTAGCGCTTGGCTTTTCAAGTAGGGGAGCTGAGAGCCAGTCATGTCAGCCCTCAAAACAAGAGAGAAGAATCTGAGACTGTGTGTGATTAGATTGACAAGGAACTTACTGTGACGAAGATAGGCTGATTAGATTGACCGAGGTGGGCTTAAGTGCATTCAGCCGTTCTAGCAAGGACCTCTTAGACGTAGGACTGTCGTCCGCCATGATAGGGTAGACCTCGAAAACAAAGAAGCAAACTTAGGGGCCTCCTGGTTCTAGATTCTGAATGAAGAAATAGCGTTAATCAACATTGTGTACTTCGCCTCGGCCGATAGGTAAATACATGTAGGTATGCGTTTACGTGGTACACGGCGAAGTCTAATATTTTGTTTGGATATTGTATACCAAGTACAGTATATAGAGGTATGAACTCCGGGCAAGCCGTATCTTGACAAACCGACCTCAGGAATGACCACGGATCGGTAATCCCTTGCTGAATGGCTTACCTTCAGATAGAATACTTTGGGCCAAGTGGCAGAGCCAGTGGGAGGGACAGGAAGGATCTTAATTAACGAAATTGATGGGGACAAGGCTAACAACTTTTTTAGATAAGCTATGTTGTAGCCTGTATGCGCTGAGTATTGATATGAGTTGATGAAATCATATGAGATCTTGAGTGCCTTCAAGGGCGCTCGGTTCCTCCTGCAACGCTTAGCTAACCTCACCTCTTAATAAGGTATGCGCGCTCTCTCCGTGGCCTGTCCCACCTTCTAACAGGAAAAAATTAGTGGGGGAGGCCTCGTTATCCTATTGGTTCCCAAGCTACCGCAGCGTAATGCCGCTATTTGCATAGCTGTAGGCAGCTAACTATTCACTGCCACTATTCTATCACCAAGGGGGCTAGATAAGAAACCAAGACATCAACCATCATTTGTCATATAGATTTCCAAGCAAAGCTTGTTAGGTTGATGTGATGTGTTGGCTGCCTTGTTGGCATTTAGGAATGTTTTGGCTGCAAGACTGAGGCAGAGAAGAATGCCAGTTCTACGGTCTACAAGGTGTAACACGTACATCAAGGTGTCTGTGTACATATTACCTAACCTTGGCACACAGATGATGTCGTTGATGCACGTGGTTCAAAAGGCCTTGACTTTAGGAGGACTGTCAGCAATTTCCTGCATATTCCTCGCTCTCCGTCACCGGGTCAGACCAAATGTGTGGTCTTTTAGCACCTACTTGAGTTACGTCTCACAAGCCATTACTACATAGTAGCGGTGGATACTACTGCTGCAGAGATTATTGCATAAGATGGCCCCTTGTTCGAAGGGGGAAATATAATACTACCAAGTGGCGACACAAGATCGCTACCTCAAGTAGAATCGCAATTGCATCATATACATACCCTACGTAGGGTACAGTGGATCGAACGGTGATAACCTCCTTCAATTCCTCTGACCTTGGCAGAGCATGTCCTTGACAAAAGTTCTGGGGCAGTGCTGAAGTCATACTACATAGTAGTCTTCATTTTGCAAATTGTTCTCCCTTAGTTTCTTGGCATTTGCCATTGTGCCTTGGAGTATGTACCTTATCTATGTACTTGTGTCGGAGGATATTGTACAACTACCTCCGACCACCTTAAGTCATGCGCCGAAGACAATATCTCTGCTGTATTACTGTATTCTCTGGTATGAACAGAGGGCAAGGCAGTGGCACGGCTCGGCTCGGCCACGTATCGCGCCTTTTGCTTTTCGAGAGAATACATAGGTATCGGAAGGATAATAACAAACAATCAGATACTAATGTTTTGGTAATGTATGTCTGTTGTCTTTCGAGCGATTTGTAGAGGCACAGCATACTCAAGGCATTCGTAATTCGCACCTGGGATTTCTGTACCACAAGAGGGTCTCCAAAAGCGTCATAGGCTCTCGACGATCGAAAACGCACTTTCCTTATTTAGGAAGCTTAGTAGGCATACTATGTACATTGCTACTACCAACCGTTTGAAATCCACCTCAATTGTCATTACCCTTACATATCGTGCATATACTTGTTCGATGTATCTATACTTGCTATATTTGCCTTCCTCTACCCCTTCCTCCCGTTCCTATTACTACCTACCGACCTACTACTTATTCACACGGGCATCCTTCGGATCCCGACCTGGAATTCTCTTCGCTACGTATTTCACGATTCGTTCACGATTCAAACAAGCAGCACATTAATCGATAATTCAAGACCTATCACTATTTTAACTCGCCATAGTATAAATGAAGCTCTCTAACGCTCTTCTCGGCTTGGCCGCACTGACGCACAGCATCAATGCCGTGGCAGTACCCGACACACACGCTGTCGCTATAGACACACGGACGCCAGAGCCAGAGTTAGAAACACGTAGCGACCTCGCAACGCTCCAAGACCTATATAAACGAAAGGGCGGCGGCGGCGGCGGTCGCGGAGGCAGTGGTTCCGGTGGTTCTTCCGGCGGTGGCGGCCGAGGAGGCGGCTCATCATCGGGCGGTGGTGGTGGAGGTTCAGGTCGAGGTGGAGGGTACGTCTTATTCATCACTCAGCACCCATCCTTTTTTGCGCATTCTGTTTATCAGCTCAGTTTAAGCTAACAGAAAGGATTCTAGGATCGTCGGCCAGAGACCTTCCTACGGCGGCGGTCAATATTATGGCGGCGGTTCAACGCGACCTTACGCGGCGGGCGGACGAAGTCCAAGTGGTGTCGCCCCTGCTCTCCTCACGGGTGTCGCTCTCGGCGGCGTTGCTTTTCTGGGGTTCGCATTCCTCGCCGGTGCATATTCTTACCCCTACCACCACTCTTACTACTACCACAACGCGACGACCGACAAGAATGAGACAAAGCCTGTGAATTGTCTCTGCGACCCCCACAGCCCGTGCGGCTGCGACGACAACGGCAACCAAACCTTTTTCAACGAGGTCATTGGCAACGGCACCTACCAAGGTCTGAACAAGTCAGTTGTCACTGTCGCCAGGAATCAGAGTACCGGCGAGGACAACATTTACCTCAACGGTGTGCTACCGAATGGCACAAGTGTCGATTCGCCAGCCGGCAATAGTATGATGAACCTCGCGCAAGCTGCTGGCTGGTGGCCTGCTGCTACGATGGCGTTTGCTCTTGCTTTCTTATTGTAAAACCGCTTTCAATGGGATCGGATTGAAGAGCTACCTGGCAATTTTTATGTCTCTAACCTAATGATGAACGGTGAAAAGAGGAAAATACTATGAGGCGCATCTTGCTGCGTACTAATCTTTTGGTCTGGGTATCCTTTATTTCTCGGGTCAGTAGCCGACGGCGTTCACAGAGTATTTTTATGATAGACCAACTATGCTCCACTGCGACGATATGACCTATTCGGGGGTTTGGTTGCTATTACTTTTGTTTCTACGGTTGTTTCTGAACCGTCTATTTTATCGGTTTTGGATACCCCTGAGTTTTGGAGGAATCCGTGGTGTATCGAAAAAGGGGAGTCTAGTACATATTGCGATTCGGTCGTTTTCGTAGATAAACAAGGAATTTTGAATAAAAGGAATCGTATTTAGAAGTCATTAGCCAGTTTTTGCCATATACATGACATGACAGATGGCAATCAAGTTTTCACATGAAGCTATGAGGTTAGCACGAAATAGACCTGTAGCCCGGTAAGTTCTACTTTTTCGAAACAGAAAACATGTCGCTTGCCAGTAAGGGCGATGAGAGGCTGGAGAACTAAAACGCGCACCATGAATTCGTACGACACAGACATTACAAACACCGTCCTGTTGTAATACATTATAGTAGATTTGTTAGATATTGGAGCCATTGTCAAGCTCATCATGAATCGACACCGAAACTTTGGTGCAAAACCCGCCGGCGGCTAAGAGGAAGCTTTAGCTAGATCTCCCCTGCTTTGTCATCCGCTCTTTCTTTCCGCCTCTGCACGCACCAGTCCCCTAGTACCTTCCATATCCTCTCTTTCTCCTCATGACGGAGAGAAGCAGCGAGCCCACTCGTGCTCGTGGCTACGAAAACCCTGGACCCTTCCCAGGGCCCGTCATCTACCTTCTCCTCCCTTTCTCTTTCCCTTTCCCCCTCAAGACGTTCATTAGCATCACTGCCATCTTCCGCTTCCTCTGAGTTCCTATTCGGCAGCACTTGCGTCTTAACTAATAGTTCCCTTATGTCGAGCCCGACCCTGCCAGCCGCGGAATCCTGAGCCGCTGGGACAGCACCCATCCTCTTGGCCTGCCAGCCGTACTCGAACTCGCCCTTGGCCAGATTTCGACCCTTCCAGACGCGAAAGATGCTCTCCCAGATACTCTTGCCGACTATACAGACGACCTCGGGCCGCCAGCGCCGGGCCTTCTCCTCGAGAACCGCGACGCCGGCGTCCATCTCGGCCTTGCTGAGCTCGGCGCCGTTGCGGCTAGGTCGCGAGACGATGTTCGTGTTGCCCAGGCTGAATCGCTCCGGTAGCGTGCGGTCCTCCTCCGGGCGACATGGCACCGGGGTGATGCCCGAGGAATAGAGGAGCTTCCAGAAGAGGTTCGACGGGTGTGCGTAGGCGTGTCCCATTCGTGCCGTCTGCACGCCCGGATTCAGCCCCACGAACAAGATGAGTAAATTGGGGGCCAGCACGTCGACTAGAGGTGATAAATGCGCGTATGCAGATGGCGGGGCGTATGATGACGACATCCGATTGCGCTTCTTGCGCGGCGAGGGGGAACCCCTCGCTTCATCATCATCCTTGGAAGTGCTTTGCGAAGATGGCGAGCGTATGGCACGACGGACCTGGGACTTCCGTTTCGGTGCGCTCCTCGGAGCGGGAGACGCGCCGTCTGAAGTTGTGCCTGATTTTGGTGCAGGTGTCGGTGAGCCTGATGATGATGCGGCCCTTGACGATTGTGATAACAGTAGCCGCGGACTGCGACGTGTCCCAGGCGGTGAGTGAGTTGCACCTTTGAAGATGAAATCGTTTAGTTGAAGGCGCCCCTGAAAAGTGGGATCTTGCGGTCTGGACGGCTCGGTTATGATACCGCCCTGTTCGCCGGACTCCTCACTCATAGTTTCTTCTAGTTTTTTTCTGTCAGGGCGATGTGATAGATACGGGGACACTAGAGACAAGCTATTGGAGCTTTGGTGCTTCAGCGACCACGTCAACGTTTGAGAGTAGACTATACTCTACTATAGCACCGGGGGTACATATGATATGATATAAGTCAACTATGATGACGTAACTGGTGTTTCGGTTTTCAAAGACGTGATATTATACATGCAGGTACTATAGTATTGTAGGTTTGTAGTTTTGATGTGTTTCTGTAACAGTTGGCGGTGACTTTTTTGCTATTTAGGTTGAAGACACGCGTTATCACTCTCTAATTCTATTGGTTTGATGAGACGATGAAATGAAGCCCGTGCACAAATATGGACCAATCAGCTAACATGTCTTTTTCGTCGTTAGCACGAATCGTTCGCATGGCTGAACACAGCCACAATTCGATATCCGATTGATCAGGGCTGAGATCGTCAAAAATAACATTTCCGCCATGCGGCCGATGGTCTTTTCAACGCTTTCTTTTTGACTACTGAGGATCGTCCAGACGGAGGTTGAAAATACCCGCAAAAGTTCGTATTTCACAATGGCGCAAAGCACTACGATACTACCCACCCAGAACTTGAGACAGGGATAACAACTACATAATACGATAAATGACACCTTTCGGAACGGACCGTGGTCTCGGGTGAGCGCTTTCCGACTCACTGATGATAGAGAGGTATGTTGTAAGAAGTAGGTAGTGTAAATTGATATGGGGAAGTTATTAGACAAGAAAACAAATACAGACCAAATACAGATTGTACAAGCACTTCAAAATACCTTTGCCATCATCTTACATCAGCCGTGAAATCCATCTCGTAGATTTCAAAGACCAAGATAGCGTAATCTGAGGTAAGACAACACAGTGTCTAACGTCGGATTCTTAGCCAATAATGGGCTAGTTAATCCTCCGAACTGGCTGAGGTCGGCACGGATGCAAAGAGGGAATGACGGGGCTGAGCTATCACGAAGCTCGTGAGACGTCACCGGCTCTTCAGGGTAAAAGGATGCAGAAATCATCCAAATTCATCGGAAATTCAATATCCTCAGGGGATATGTGTTATGTGGAGCGTTACGTACCTACAGCATCGTTGCTTGCTAACAGGTCATTTTTGAGCTAAACGGCGTTAAGTCTATAGTAGTGTTGTTAGCAGGAGGGGCACACTAGGATCACTGGGATCAACAGTCCAGGGGGACCCAGAAGCGGGGCGATGCGCGACTCCAGCTGAAGCTACTGTACGCAGTACCGCGTATCATGCAATCGAATCCCCTCACCCCACCAACCAGCCCCAACCCAGCCCACTTGGACATGTTGATATCCTACATACCCGGTCGAACAGCTTCTGTCTCTGTCACTTATGCTGGCGCTTGTTGGGGAGCTTGCCTGTCTGTCTGTACTATTTCTAGCTTGTGGAGCTTGCCTTTATCTCGCTTCCATATTTTCTTGGTTTGTTTATAAGGAGCCATTGTTCTGTTAGGGGGACTTGGGCCTTTTTTTCTCTTCGCTTCCTCAGGACTAACTGACTGACTGACTCAATTGGTTACCATTTGCCTGTTTCTTCTGGTACACAAACCCATTCGATACCCCGCTACGAACAGTATATAATACCCATTGGCCCTTCTAAGCTTCTAAGCTTGACCTTTAACTCCTGTTCTTCTCTCAACTTCTACCCCCCTTATCACCTCTCGACTACATACCCATCCAGATACTATAGCAATGGCTTTGGAGAAATTCTCGGCGGCAAGTGTTGCTGCCCTCAAGACTAGGTTCGAATCTGCTGGACAAGGCCACATATTCAACTTCTACGACTCTCTCAGCGAATCTGAGAAGGAGACCTTCTTCAACCAAGTTCAGAAGATCGATCCCGTCAGAATTAACAAGCTATGGGATTTCGCCCAGAACCCCCCGAAAGAACCAGAGAACAGCGTAGTCGAACCCCTACCCGAGTCGGCGAGAGCTAGTATACTGGACTCCAAGCCCGAAGACCTCGAGAGATGGTATAACCTAGGTATAGAGCTGATTGGTAAGGGCGAGGTTGCCGTCATCCTCTTGGCTGGTGGTCAGGGTACCCGGCTGGGCAGCAAGGCTCCCAAGGGCGCTTACAATATACAACTTACCTCCAAGAAGACCCTGTTCCAGATACAAGCTGAGCGGATCTTGAAGATCCAGGAATTGGCGGCTGAGAAAGCCCAGGACAAGAGCAAAGCAGTGGTGCCCTGGTATGTCATGACCAGCGGCCCGACAAGGACTATGACGGAGAAGTTCTTTAAGAAGGAACCTTTAGCCGAGTTATCAGACGAGGACAACGCAGCTCGTGCTCAGGGCAAGCCTTACTTCGGACTCGACGAGAAGAACGTCATGATATTCGAACAGGGTGTGCTGCCATGCTACGACCTCAATGGAAAGATCATACTCTCAGACAGGGGTGCAGTAGCCGTGGCTCCCGACGGAAACGGCGGTATCTACAAGGCTCTGCAAGATGAGGGTGTACTTGACGACATGCGCAAGCGCGGCATCAAGCACGTCCACGCCTACTGTGTCGATAACTGCTTAGCAAAAGTGGCAGACCCCGTCTTCATCGGCTTCTCGGCGGAGCAGAACGTCAAGATCGCGACAAAGGTCGTGCGTAAGCGCAACGCGACCGAGTCCGTGGGTCTCATCCTCTCAAAGAACGGAAAGCCGGATGTGGTGGAGTACTCGGAGATCGACAGCAAGACAGCCGAGGCCGAGGATCCGAAACAACCCGGTTTACTTAAATTCCGCGCTGCCAATATCGTGAACCACTACTACTCCTTTGCGTACCTCGACGGCATGGGCGACAAGGTCAACGCGCTGCCGCCTCACATAGCCAAGAAGAAGATTCCCTATTTCGACACCGAGAAGGGCCAGGCCGTCACCGATGTCGCGAAGCCCAACGGTGTCAAGCTTGAGCAGTTCGTCTTTGACGTGTTCAAGTGGCTGGACCTGTCGGAATTTGCCTGCTTTGAGGTCAAACGCGAGGACGAGTTCTCTCCCCTGAAGAACGCCGACGCCCCCAATGCCCAAGATTGCCCGACCACTAGCCGTAAGCACATCAAGGCCCAGGGTAAGCGATGGGCGGAAGTTGCTGGTGCCACCGTTAAGAACGGGGATGACGAAGGTCTGGAGGTGTCGCCCCTGACCAGTTATGTGAGTATTTTCTGTCTCTCCTTTTCTAATTATAGAAGACGTATCTGACCAAACTTGAAATGTAGGGCGGTGAAGGTCTCGATAGCTTCAAGGGTAAGGAGATTACAACGCCGACGATCTGACCTAGGTACATACCTAGTTCCATAATAAAAAGGATAAAAGGAAAAAGGCTTGCATAGTCAGACGTAATAGATGGCTAAAAGAAAAGAGATAAAAAAAAAACTCAACACAAAGGAAACAGGAACCTAAAATGGCAGAAATGGGATGGGACAGGGATGAATGGATGGATGGCATTGCTTTTGAGCGAATATTAAATAATACGATTGAACGTTAAAGGAAAAAAAGGTTGAATCTTTTCTTGGCAAGCCATATATCATTACTAGATTGGTAGCTATTCGATTGCGATTGCAATTCCCTTTTTGCCTCTTGTTCTTTGGCGAATATTCACGCAATGCCTGAGATAGGTATTCTACACCGCATGGCATGCTTATTAGATAGGTACCTAAGGCATAGTATGTCTGCTCCCAACCCACAGCTGCCTCCCTATCAGACAGAGAGGTTAGGCACCCTTTTCTTTCTTTCTTCTTTCCCTTGCGTTGTTGTGTAGGTATGTTCTGTTCTGTTCTGTTCTGTTCTGTTCTGTTTCTAACATGAGAAATCAGAACAATAAGATAAATAGGTAGATTAGGTATGTAATTAGCATTAAGCAGACGGGATTAACCTCCTCTTCCACCCTTTTTCTTCCTTTCCTTCCTGCCTTTTTTCCCCTTCCGTACTCCTTTCTCTCGAGGAAAAAGGAAAAAAAAAAACAAAAAAAAACCCCACATAATTAACGCCTGTTGCTTAAAAAAACTCCGTGAACCCAACGCAGTATGTATTTCTACTACTGATATTTGAATAGACTCTGAGTTCTTTTCCCCCACTCTCTCGTAATGAATGAATGGTGCTGTGAGTAGGTAATCAAGAAAGAAAGATAGTGTATCAATCAAACTGTAACCCCACCCCCGGCTATGGATGTTGCCGGTTCATCATGTTATTCTGCATCCCCGCCATCATCTCTGCGTTGTACACTACCTGCGCCGATAGCGGGTGGTGCCCAGGGGTGTGGCTCATGAGCGAGGGGGTTCTTGCGCGGTCGGGAGGTGGGAGGCGGACGGCGCCGGCATTCTGATCGTGAAGCTGGGGGTTTCCGGTATTCGGTTGTTGCTGTTGCTGCTGCTGATTTAGTGGTTGTTGCGGATGTTGTTGCGGGTGGAGATTGGTGTGACTATAGACTGTACTGGGTTGCTGCGAGTGCTGAGGATGTTGAGGGTGCTGGAGTTGCTGGAGTTGTTGGTGTTGTTGGTGCTGTTGGTACATATTGTGACCGCTGTTGTGGCTGCTTTGCGCATGGGCGGTCAACTGTCTCGCGATTTCGGCATCTGAGTCCTGGTCCTCTTCCATATCTTGGTCTTCGTCATTCATCCTTTCTTCATCAACGTCATCTTCTTCGCCGCCGCCTGTTCCTTCAACTCCTAGATCGCCTCTAGTGGAGTCGTATTCGCTATTCCCGTCGTCCCCCTGCCCTTGCGACGCGCGGGCCGACCGTTCCTCGCGGGGTTTTCGTGTTCGTACTCCCTGATGTACCAGATTACCCTCCTCCACGTCAAGGAAGCGCCCGAACACCACGTGCCGTTGTCGATGCGCGACGCCACCCTTGGACACCTCGATCAAGATATTCTTCTCGGCCGTGTGGAAGTCGGTTAGTGTCATGAACCTCGGCTTCGGACACTGCCCTATGCGCCCACGCAGTTTCTCGACCGCACTCAGAAGCCAGGCTAATGTAGCATCACCCTTGTCTGGCAGGATGGCATAGCCAGCACCCAGTGCGGGGTCAATGCCGTTGTTGCTCCTCGCCGGCATGTTGGATCCGATTATCGCGCTTGGCGCCGCACGCATATGGCTTGGCGCCGGCGTTTGCGGTGCGGAAGTGCTCGGTGCCGGACTGTTGGCAGTACTCGGGTTATCAGGCGGAGAAGCGCTGGCGTGTGTTTCGGGGTTGGCTGAGGGGTCTGGTTGAGTAGGAGTCGGGGGCACCGGAGGAGTGGAGAACGACGGCGGCGGCGGCGGTGGCGCGCTTCCAAAGCCGGCAATGTTTAGTACGCTATTCATCTCCAGGATCGGTAGGATAGGTTGATTGGATATGTTCTCGGTCATCATGACAAGAATATCGGGAGTGCCATTATTTCGTGTCCAAAGCTCCGACGACCACCGGGGAACCCAGAAAGCGCCCTGCACGGTACCTTCTTTCTCAAGCGTGAAGCAGTATAAGTCCTGACGCTCGGCCAGCTTGTACATGATAGCCTGTACCCCCGTGGCCGAATTCTTGGCCATGCGCCGAAATTTCTGCACCGCATTATCCACATCCTTAAAGGTGATGTAGGTATCCGGGTCCAGCGCCTTGATCTCCTCATGGATCACCCGAACACTCTTCCGCTCAATGGCGCCGGTCTCGACGAGCCGGCGTTGCTCCTCGGTAAACTTGCGGTGCTGAACATGCGCCGCAGGTATGGCCGACGGCGGGTGGTTGTGTTCCGGCACCAAGACCTTCAGATAGCAGCCCTCGGGACGGAGAGTGGAGGCGGCCGAGAAGGGACAGTCGGTCTTCTTGGAACCGATACGCCTCGTGCCAAGCTGCGCATGAGACTTGAACGTCCCCGACTTGTCGCATCGGATTACATGACGTTTATATATCCCAGTTTCCTTATCCTTGGTCTGACCTTTGGAGTTTACCGCGTAGCCTTCGCGTGCGGCGTGCGCCTGGACGAAGGCAAACAACTCGGCAAACGACGGAAATACCTTATCCGTCGGCGGGGGTGCGAGAGGCATCTTTCTGAGGACTTCACACCAAGCCAACCCTCCTTCTGTGCCTGTCTCTTATTTTTAGTGAATTGAAGGTACAACGCCACCACAGGCTGAGTTGTAAGTAACCTGTAGGAAGAGGTGAAGAGGTCGTAACGAGAATGAAAGGGTGGGGGCGAGTCTAGGTTAGTACGTGCAGGATTCTGTTGTTGCCAGGTCCAGCCAAGTAACAGTATGTCGTTTAATTGGCCAGATAATGTGGGTCAATGAAACTTTGGTGTGTGGCTTCTGCTAAATTTCGTTATCAACCACATAGACCAACCTAGGTTAGGTGGGTTGGGTACCTACCGATACCAAGTAACATAGGTGCAGGCAGTGCAGCATCGCGTAGGTGATTAGAATGCGATTAAGTAAAATGAGGGAGAAATATGCAGTGGTATGTATGGTCTGGAATGCGATCGATTGTCTCGGAATTGTCTATAAATCGCTTATCTGGCTATTCTGGCGTTAAGGTGTCTGCTTATCGCAAACGACGGCTCTAGGAAGTGGAGATGTCTTTTGTAAGTTCCACAGATACACCTCACCTACAGTTGCCCCGATGGCATATTTCATCTTCCGATTCGAAGATATATCGAGCCGTTCAAATTATATCGCATTGGATGTTAAAGGAGCGTAGTTGACGCTCCCTTACATCTAGACACCCTCAAGCTTGGCTATGGTAGACATCAACTCTATGAACGGTATTAGGATGGCCTACAATACGGCCTTCTGTACTTAGATATTGATATCAGGCGTACAGATCTACTCGCGCAAGAGATGGGTTAATATCATTCTGGATATCTAAATAGGCAATTCGGCCCCAACGGCCAATTTATCTGAGAGTCCGAATTGACGAGACCCGTGGGCATCCCGTTGCCAATTGATTGACCTCACCCAGGACCTTAACGGCCCTTAATATGGCCGTCATTCGCGGCTCGGATGCACTTTGTCATGGAACTCGACCACCGACCGTGTGCCGATGTAACGGTGGCAACATGGAGCAAATATCCACTCTTAACGACAATCAACGGTCAAAGGCACGTATGCATGTCCGTTAGGCACTCCGTCAGAAGCATTTCCAAGTTCCAGACAAAGCCGTTGTTACTCTCCAACATTAGCTGCAGGAACCTTCACTAGCGAGGAATTAAGTTGGAGTTTTCCGAAAGCTAATTACGACAACGTAACATATCTATAGAGACTATGTCAATAGCCTAGGCTCACGAAGATCATTCAATGGGGAAAGAGGCTTCTGGACCCCGCCGTGGACATGAATGAAGACCCGAAGGTTCGGTTCGTGGTGCAATATCGAATTACTACAGGTCAGGTAATCATCTGAATACCTGGTATAACCATAACACGCAAGCAATGCGAAAGTCCTTCTCCTCATTAAAACACATCACTCGAAAACAAGACGCTGATTTGGGGCGTCTGGTCACGCTTATATACCCACATACCTAGTCTAATCTGTCTGACTTGTGCTTATGTGGACAGCCTACCTAGTACAGTAGGCATGCAAGCTGCACCTACTGTAGATCTTTAGGAGACAGATAAAAAGATAAGATCGTGAGATTGATTGATTTAGTCCAACCAAGTCTAAGTCCAAAGTCCCCGCATAAAAAAAAACTAACACGCACCCCCACGAGTAGTGCAGCCCATACAATTTAAAGGTGAAAGAGCTAGCTTAACCGCTAATCGACCTAATCTAGCGAGGATCTAGGCACCCAAAGGGACGGAGCTAGAGGAAAGCTCTGGCCGCAAAACCATCCTTGCTCGTGGTCATCTGGACAAGAAAAGATCGTGAAACCCCTTGACTTTGTTCAAATTGCAATAAAGTAGATGATTGTCAGGTGCGCAAAATACAGATGAAGGAGTAATCAAAGTCTCTGATTTCTCTTTCTCATTCTTCACACACACACTCACTCACTGTCTTTTCTACATTCATTTTCTTGTTTCTTTTTGTCTTCTGATCTCTTGCTCTAACTTGCAATTGATCAGAAAAAAAACACCAATTAGAAACGGTAGATCTACACGACTTCCAGACCTCTGGTTCACACAATCCCCCGAGTTCGCTTCCCCACTTTATGATATCACTTTCTCTACTTAGAGCCAGGAAGTAACACAAGCTTGTCTGCCAATACCTAACATCGAGTCTTTGTTTCACTGTCACTTCCTTGACCTTCATTCATATTGCTTGAAAATAGCAAAATAGACAATAAGATTTTCTTCAAGCATTTCAACATTCTAGACCAGCGTTTCGACACCACTGGTCCTCGAGGAACCCAATTGGGTCGATTAGGTTGAAATATAGAGAACCGCTATCATGTTTCTTCGCTGGTAAGAGTCCCCCATCTTTGAAGTTTACGTTCAGACGACCCTTTGCCTTTGGCTAGGAATTTGCATTCTACATGCACGCATGCGCTTGTGGCGTTTTTTGAACCTTTTTTATTTTATTTTTTAATTTTTTTAATCTTGGAAACCTGACTCTGGCTCTGACTCTGACATTGACCCCGATGTGTATGAGTTCTCACGTGAGATTTCAGTCAACCTCAGAAAGGGGAAAGAAGGAAAGGAAAAGGGGGAGCTGAAACCCCAGATTTAGGATTAATGCGTGTATACGGGTGGGTGGCTAATTCAAGAAACCACATTACACAGGTACCAACGCAAGCTAGCGGCTCGGCCGCTGCTGACGCAGAGCGTGACGACGGCAGTGCTGTTCGCGGTCGGCGATATCACGGCCCAGCAGGTGGTGGAGAAGAAGGGTCTGGAGAAGCACGAGTTTGCGCGCACGGGACGCATGTTTGCGTACGGCGGTGGTAAGTTTCAATCCAAGTCCATTTATTTCTACGTGGTACCAAAAAAAAACCCCGCCTAACATATATCTCCCTCGCTTCTAAAAAGTCGTCTTTGGCCCGGCAGCAACGACCTGGTTCAAGATTCTCTCCAGCCGGGTAGTGCTGCGGAACAAGAACGCCGAGATGCTCGCGCGCGTGGCGTGCGACCAGTTGCTGTTCGCGCCCACCTTCATCGGCGTGTTCCTGTCGAGCATGGCCGTGCTTGAGGGTTCGTCGCCGACGGAGAAGCTCGAGAAGAGCTACCTGCCCGCGCTGCAGACCAACTGGATGATCTGGCCCTTTGTCCAGATGGCCAACTTCAAGTTCGTCCCACTCCAGCACCGGGTCCTCGCCGTCAATGTCGTCTCCATCGGCTGGAACTGCTACTTGAGCATGGTCAACTCGAAGTGAATTGGCTTGAAAAGGGGGGGAAAAAAGGAGTAAATGGCTTTGATAAGCTAGTACCGACATTTTGAGTAGGGCGGGCAATGCTATCACTTGCTTGGGCGGAAAGAACCCGCTCAGAAATAGAGGTTACTAAAAGAAAAAGGGCACGCTGGGAAAGCACGAAAAGGTGAGTCCCATAGAATTTGGCTTGGTTATTAAAAAAGGTTCCAGAATTTCTGTCCTCGGGTCGGGACATAGATATAAAATTCAGGGCCGGGCTTTATTATACAGGCGTTCGCAACGAGCATGCGGTCTAATCTGCTCGTCTTTCATAGAGTACTTAATACTGATGATAACCGGTCTGTTTTGTACACAAATTTTCGTTGACTGGTCGTGTCCTCTTAGTCCATTTGTATTGAAGAAATTGTGCTCGCTGTACAGGAAGTTTCGGGCTCTCATTCCTAAGATTGAGGCCTTCACCATCCTCGGAAGGATTACTGACCCCCAATGTGCATGAATCTCATAATCTTAGAGGTTATCGCCGAATAAAAATTTATATCCATGGCCTTCTTTCATATACATCGCTTGCTCGCATAGGTTCGGCGGGTAGTTGAGTAGATAATAGGAATTCATATTTTGCCAATAGCCTTCCAACCGGCTGTATTTCTGTGCAAGAGAAGCGTCACTGCGCTTACAAAAGCTCTGCTTGGTATAAAAATATTATGCGCTATCATGCCCATTAGAGCTGCATGATCAGCCTCAGCGAGAGGTCCACTCATGACAGATAATTAAAGCACGTAAATCAACAAACTTAATTCGTATTCGTCATGAAAATAGGAACTCCTTGAGTACGGGGGAGCCCGAAAACTCCGGATTTAACATTATACAACTAAGTTAGGCAACCGTCAGCTCGGATAGCTCGGGATATTAAAGAAATAAGGCAACTGCTTTCCCGGTGGGGGGGGGTGGGGGGGGGGGGGGGGACGTACTGTAAAAAGTATTGCAAGCCAGCCCTCCGTTTCTCCAGAAAACTTGGTCTAAACTTTGCTATGAAACTTTTCGGCGGCAGTTCGGGGACGGCAGCCTCGTAGCCCGGGAACGTGCGCATGAGCCGCCACCGGAAATCATCAAATTCAGAATATCGCTTTCTTATGTTCATATGGCTTCCCTATCGAGGCGGGTATATCATTAGTCTCTGGTATTCTTCTACCTCTGCCGGATGCAAGACAAGAAAAAGTCTCACATTTAAAGTCTCGACTCGTATTATCCACACAATAAAAGCCCCAATGTTGGTCTTGCTGCCGTTCACCAGCACGTAATCCGTCACCTGCACGCTCTTGGCCCAACATGCGCTGCCCCGGTCGTCCGTGCTGCTGTTCTCGTTGTCCCGCAATGTTATCCCCAGACCTTCTGGATTCGAAATTACAGAGCTGAAAGACGCGCCCGAGACCGTTCGCCTGTGGCCGTGGCCGTGGCCGTGTGAGTGTGTGTGCTCCTGACTACTCCGTGTCCAGTACGGAGGGGTAACGGGCGATATTACGGGCGTCTCGACGTCGCTTTGGGTATTGAATTCGGTATTATTCCGATTCCCTTCGTTCTCCTGCGCATGACTGCTGTTTAGGGACGGGACTGTTCGTTCGGTGGCAGCGGCGCCGTCGTCGTCGTTGTACTCGGTAGTTTCGCCCAATTGTTCCGAGACGTCGACGAAGGGCGGGAAAGGATATGAGTCAGGCTCTACTTCGGTGTCTGTCTCGGTCTCTATCTCGGCCTCGGTCGCTGGCGGGGAGGGTGGTGGTCGGGGAGCCGGCATCGAGACGTCCTTGCTTCCGACGCTGTCACCACCGGCACCACAGCCCTTTGTATGGTGATTTAGGTGTTGGGAATCCGTCGCCAAAGCCATTCACGTAAATCAAAAGTAAGTCAATTGGGTTCAATGAGGGTGAGCGGTATTAATAGTAAGGGAGTCACGTTAAAGTTATACCATTTATGTTTACTTGCAGAGTTAATTGCATGTTTTTAAACGATCAATGACGATCTGTTTCTTTATCGTCGAGCTGCAAGGGAGCGGGCCGTGACCCGTTACTGCGGCCACTCTAACGAACGACCCGCCCTTACGAAGGTACTGTAGTAGCTGCACCCCGGCAACACCGACCGTCACGCCAAGACTACAGCAGACATACGATCATGCGATTGCATAAGCCCACCAACGTTATTTCTAGAAGAACAGGCTATACTCATCAAGTACTAGAGAATCAAAGGTAAGACCTCTTGTTTTGCTTACATAGTACACAATTGACACAGTTGATAGGATATAGTTCAGATGTCTGTCTTCGACCTTGGCCCGGGGGGGCATGATGATGTCATCTCTACCTCTAGCAGCTACAAATAGTTAGTCAATAATGACGATAAGCGAGCATGAAGTATAACATTTTCAAGTATAGGTAGGAAGAATAGTTAATGAAGAGTTATCTCAAGGATGGCAGGCTTGGTCAGGGGTAAATTTGGTTTGCCCATCTACCAATATCTAATCTCGTGGCAGTCGTGTTCGTGGATGTGTGCAATTGAGACAAACAACGCACATGAAGTTCGAGGTCTCATCTCAGTTATAACATTCGAAGATTCCAAAATGTAGTCCAATAGCAGATTACGAAGGCTCTATTTGCCTTCTTTACTCTTTCTAGTCCTCTCAACACACCAGTAAGTATGACTCGAAGTGTCTCAGACGTATTCTTATAAGTCGCACAACTTGATACCCCAAGGCAAGAAGTTTCGTACGAGATTCGCACATATAGCTAGACAGGAAGATCCTCGCATTGCTCTGGTAATGTCACAGTTCACACTGCCGGAGAGTCTGTTATAGACATATTGTTATTGCATAAGGAAGGAAAGAATCTCTACTTCACAGAGATTTCTTGTATCTACATATATAGGGATAGTTGTAGTCCATACCCAGTGTTCGTACCCCGGGCCGGGGCTGTCCGGATCAGAACCGTGACAGTTGGAATTCTAAAGAAATCAAGTAGATGATGGAAACTCGACGATTTTTATGGTACTTAGTACGTAGCAGATATGAGGTGTCCCCACAACTTCTGGATCACAAGTTCCATATTGGCTGTTCAAGTCATATACTGCTCCGTGACCAGTGTAGGTCTATGCTAGCCCGCGCCTAGGTAAGCAAAAAGGTATGTAGGATGTGGATTTCGCAGCTTCGGCGACGCTCGATCGACATGCCAGGTTATTTATAGTTAGATTGTGGGTAGGGCTGCCTCTGGGCTGTCTTTGGACGCAGTAAGCATACATAGTAGTAGATAGTCGTTTACACTCTACTCCAGCCATAGAGAGTAGGTTAGAGAGTTAGGTGTATACATAGGTTTGTTGTTGCCCAGATCTAGTTGCAGACCATGAGATAGTATTTAGATTGGAGGTTGCTACGCGCTGCGTAAAACACAGTCATCGACATAGAATCCCATGACATCATTGTCCCCCCAAGATAACAAGCACTACCATCTCTTTCCCTCCCCTTAGGTAAATCACCATGAAGCCGATAACCCTTCCCCCCCCCTAATTGTCTCTCTCACGACCAAATTCATCCCCACAGCAACCTAACCCTCTCTTCCCCCTTATCTTCTTACTCACTCAAGCCCGCAACTAATAGACTTAACAGGCGCATTACCCTCCTGCATGTAGAGCGGGTGTCCGTAGTAGAACGCATGCCCGTCATCATACATGGTGCCGTCGGGCTTGTAGGCCAGGCAGAAGAACAGCTGGTCCTCGTTCACCTGATAAAGGGCCGAGACGGCGCTGAGCACAGACGGGTCGGAGAATTCTTCCTCGATGGAGAATTCTACTGTCGTGATGTTCTTGTACGCGCCGAACCCGCCCTCGCGCGTTTCGATTGTTACGCGCGCGATCGGCGGCGAGGATGACGAGGTGGTACCTGCTGCCACCGCGGCTGTGGTGAAGGTGAAGAGGGTTGCTGCCGTTGCGAGGATTTGCATCTTGGGCGTGTACTTGTACTTTTGTAGGTTGATAAGGGCAAGGCAGGGTTAACCTAGGTGTTTTAAGCAATGTGATGAGATAATGGATGTTTGGTGTTTGAGTAGAGTAACGTAGGTATGTAGATATCTTGCTGTGTAGGCGAAATACTGTCTGTCTGTCTGTCTTCACGGAAATAAAAACTATGGCTCTCGACGACGGCTACAACGAAGTATTTATACCCAAACCTTCTTCCATTCCTCTGCTCAAACACCTACATACCTGCCCATCTAACCCTCTCCGTCTTATGTCTCTTTAGGAATAACCTACTTGGCTCATTATTATCAAGCCAATGTATTTCACCTACCTAATAGAACGAGAAGAAATTGCAAATCACTACCAGAACAAGATCTCGTAATAAACGAGTTCATCAATCTTGCTGAGGCCATCATTATCTTGGCGGTTTTAAAAAAAAATATTGTAGGTAAAATGCAAGGACGTTGTATTATGTAATGATGGTGCATGGGTAGGGATAGTTTACCGCGCTGATCAAAAAACGTGTTACCCATTGACAATGCTACACGCATGACCTTCCTAGTAGCACAGGCAAAACGCCTGTCAGAGTTCTTGCCGGTAGGATTTCGCGTCTAGCGGTTACTCGTTGGGTGATGATCATAAATGGGTCTCTGCTTCTTTACGGCGCCGCTTATACTGACACGGCAATTCATATATCGGCCCTTCGTGGATACTCGACTCAATACCGTGAGGGGAGTGTCAAGAAACTTGGTCGAGGATGTATCCGCTTACAACTTAGATTAGCAAGTTCAGAGGGAGTCTAGAATAATGTAGGCGTAGCATGCTGATTGACATACCGTCGAAACCGGGTACTGATGACACCTCTACCCCGTTCACGATGACTTCAAGCCTACGTACACCTCCTGTGCTATTGACTCGAGAACTCAAGCTCGGTGTGAGGTTGCGCTCACTACTCTTATCACTCAAGGCATTAAATATAGATGAGATTATGAGGCATTATACTATGTATAATTCTGAGTTCTAATCGAATGAAGTCAACTTTCAATCCTGTCCGCCCTTGCAAATTAATCTAGGCGCATATTCAATCTGTTGGGAATCCGTAACTCCAATATGATGATGATGATGATGATGATGATGGTGTGGCAACTGACAAGGGACAATCTAGAGCTTTTGGGCGACACTCAAGAAAAACACCGAAAAGAAATAAAGAAAATCCGAGCCAGATGGGGCTAGAACACCTGCACTTTCAAACCCGATCCCTCTCGAGTGATGGTATTGCCGGGTAAGGCACCAACCCCTATTCTCTTATATTTAGGATGTCGACTAGCGCCAGGGCTCCCGGCAACAACGAGGACATAATAGGTCCTCTTATCATCGGTCTCTGCTCGTTTTTGCCTACCGACTATGACACACTTCGGGGTTCGATCCTTTGGCCGCTCTCCCGCATCATACACAATGAGGTTGTCCGCGGAAGCCGAGAAGTCTCGAGCAATGGCCGTAAGGTCAATCCGTTCGTTGCTATTGGCAGTATACCAAGTAGCGGTGGTCTCGGAAGTTAGATGCGTGGAGAATGTTGCGCTAGTTACCAGGACCGGACTTGGAGGGCTCCAAGGGGAACGGATTTCCTTCTCCTCCCAATCTACCCCGCCAAACGGCAGGTCCATGAAGGTTATGGCGCCCTCATACGCCATCCAAGACCACGACGGGACCTGGTAACGCTGCGTCTTGGGGAACTGGATAGGAGTCATGCCGTGCGGTGTCGCGCTTGTGTCGCGCTGCCACAGGAGGCTGCGACCGAAGTAGCGAGTGAAGACACCGTAGCCGCCTTGGGTCGCAAAGGCACGGATAAGGCGTTGCTCGAGGCCGGCTATCGCTAGTGGTCTGTCGTACACCCTAGTGAACTGTAGTCGCGAATACTGCTTGTATAAGAGCTCGTAAAGACGAATTTGTCCGCCTTTCGGTGACATGGTGGCCACTTTTGGGAATTTGGAATCGCCGAGCAGCGCAGCTTGGTTGCTGGGTAGGTAGGCATATTGTTAGCAGTGAACTGAGGCAAGGGGGCGAAGGCCACTCACTTCTTCATCCTCGTCAAGGTCTCGCAACGAACGCCCTCTCCGCATTCCCAGTACGTCTGGTTTTCTGCGAAGTAGATGGACCGTCTCGCCAGCGCCCTTTCCTGCAGGACCCAGCCCCTCTTGTTCAACGATCCTTCGATGACGTCTCCTTGGAAATTATCGATGGCTTCGCATATGTAGAATGGGTCCTCTCCAGGCCTCTTGAACTTGACAACCCGTCTGCTCGGTCTGGGTGTCAGGAAGCCGCTCGACATGCCCTTCGCGCGTGTTGCAGCAATGACGCAGTATGCAGAGGAGAACACCGTCTCCATGTGCTTGGCTTCTTCGTCAAAGTCGCCGCCTTCGCCCTGGACAATACAGAGTGAGTCGATCCAGATGTACCGGACGCCAAGCTCTTGCGTGACTCGGATAGCGTCCTTGAAAGTGGCTGGAAGCACGTCGATAAGTATTCCTTTCTTATGTTGGCTTATGTTCTCCCGTGTGGTACAATAGTGATTGTTTTCGGCCATGGCTCCCCACGGATGTGAGACTGCGATATATTTCAACTGCTGTACTTTAAGTATCCGGTCCTCTTTTGATTCAACAAGACGGACGACCGATGCTTTCCTGTCTTTGACGTCAATAAGTCTAGTCGGTGTTGGTGTCCTCATGCCTGACTGCTCCGTTGTCTCTATTTGGCAACCTGCGTGATTAGTATCACAGTCAGCAAGCCATTTCCGGAGTATTCCAAAGTATGTTGGGCCGAAAGTTGTAGGAAGTTTTGGAAGCCCTATCGGTATATTTCGTAAGGTCGTGCTGACACCGGCGGCTGCAAATATGGTTAGCTCCTATATACGAGATGCCTACGTACTCCCTGCGCTTACAAGGAATCTTGTAGATAGATAGCAATGGCTTGCTCCTACTACCAAGTGCGAGGCCATGTTGCACGCGCCAAATCTCCACCGGACCTGTCCTGTTGCTGGCGAACCCATACGACTTGTTAAGCTGGCGAAGGAGTAGTTCGCAGAATGTGCAGAATTCCGCTCGCGATCTCAAGGCGGAGAGCTCTTCGCGCATAACGATGCCTAGTCTGTTGAAATCTATCTCAGAGCAGTGCTCGCACAATACCTGAACGCCCTCTGATTCGACGCCGGATCCATCGATTTCTCCTGCCGCCAATAGCGCTGACGACATCGAGGTATCCTCTGAAAATTTCCAAGTATTATCCAACTATATCTAGTTAGATAAAGCACATATGTTGTGCAGTACAACTTACGTTCTAGCCACAGCTTTCTCGTCAGCTATCTTACCATGTGGACTTGGGTCAAGCATAACCAGGGGCCGACTTACTTCCTGATATGCGAAATAATATCCAAATATTAACCCGATGACACATAGCTTGTGGTTATGCTAAAGACTCACATGCTAGATATCCGTGTTAGCATATGTATCCTATGGCGCTGGTTGACGTTGGGGAGGTGGCTTACTGTCTACGAGACGTCCAATACTCGTGATCCCGGTCAGAAACTTACTCCGTGGATTTTTTAAGGGCCTCGTTTAGAATGACTTACATACTACGACTCGAGTCAACTTGCTGGTCTCGATGTGGTCCTCATACGAGCCCACTCACAGTCTTCAGTTCCGAAGGTGCTACCGTGTCAGCAGTTAGCCTAATTAGGTACGATGCGCTATCAAACATACATTCTTGGATTTGCATTTAGTGTTAGTTACGTTCGTGCTTGTATCAATAGATGTTTGTCTCGACGTCGAAATTGGAACCGGCACTCACCATTTCTTGTCGATGTGACCCAGGCAGCCGTTGCTGAGGTACGGCTAGAAAATTGTCCGCGCGTGCGGCCTTTGGTAGTTCATGGATCGTTCTCATGGATCCTAGCGGCCTAGGAGCTGCTAGGTTTCGTCTGGGCTGCCCCGTGAACGCGTATACGTCGACCGTCTCTGCCTGATTCCGAATACTGTCCAATTCCTGTAACAGTTCTGTAGCATCGGCACGACATTCGGGCTCTAGGCGCCCTGATCTACCAGGAACTGCAATTATAAGCAGTCTATCCCTAACAAGCCGTAGTAAGTCTCCTAAAGCGGTAGTTTCGTCTTTTGTCGTATCACCCTGGCACTCTGGGTCGTTCTCTAACATCTGGTTTATCCAATGTAACGCGATGTCGCTTACGGTAGCGACTGTCTGTGGCACGCCGTCGTTGTTGGGCTGGGTTTGGGTTGTGAAATAGAGAGTGTGCGCTTTGTGGCTATCTAAACGTGCCTTCTCATTGTAGAAAGCGTCCAATCCGCGGGAGCCGTAGAGAAGCCAGATGACAGACTCAAGCATAATACAGCCCATGGACCATATGTCGTAGCGCCGCGATCTTGGTTCTCGAGCAGGGTTGGCTACTACCTCGGGGGCCTCGTAGTGCAATGTCGTATGGTGAGTTGACGTAACTTCAGGGCGATGCTCGGTAGCGAAATCATGCCTTTTCGCCAGTCCGAGGTCGGCGATCTTCAACGTTCCGAGCCATGTTGAACCGGGAAACACCAGAATGTTTTCCGGCTTGAGGTCTCCATGACGCCAGTGCTTGGCGCTCGCCTCCTCGTCGTCGACTCCAGGATGGTTGATTTCCGGCAGATCGGCGTCACCCTGCGGTGCAAAGGCAACTCTCCTTCTCCGCCCGGGGGCCGCAAAGGAGTCGGCCCTGTTGGTGGCAATGCCAGTGGTGGTACGAGTGTTCGTTTTGTGCAGTTCACTCAGGGCTTTGGCTAAACCGCAAAGTTGATTGAGAAATTCCACGATCTGTCTTACTTCTAGATTAAAGTGCACATTCTTGTTTTGGTTCCAGAAATCGCGGAGCGTGCCGCCGCTCGCCCATTCAAACACGATATAGTGCGTACTACACCATTTGAATGCAGCAATGCGACGAATTAAGTGATTGGTATCTTTCAGGTCGCTGAGCTCGTCCAAAGTCTTGGTCTCATGCCGCCAGACGGTCTCCACGTCATAGTCCGTTTCTTCGTTTGGGGCGGATGCGCTGTAAGGGTTCTTAAGTACTTTGAGAGCAACACGAATGTTTCTTTCCTTATCCTACAAGCCTAGAGTATTAGCCCAATCACAGCCAACAATTCACTTGGGACTGATAAAGAGCGCCTCATTTAATTTAAAACATACCGGTATGTAACCAAATCCGACAAGGTGGTCCGCGTGGATTTCCGCTTCGTAAACGTCACTGAAATGACCGCTACGCGGCGTAGGGTTCCTCCATGTGACCGGGAGGACGGTGTTTTCCGGAAGTTCCTTAGTGTATTTGCTACAGTTGCTCGTCGAGAACACGGGAGCAGTAAAGAGCCACTGGTGTCCGTAAAAATATCCGAATTTTTGACGAGTCCACGGTTTCTGATGGAATGCACTCAGACACGATGGATGGCGGCAACGGTCCTGGTTTGAGCGGCTATGGTACTCGGTTTTGGCAATGGTGCGATGTATGCATTCTCCGTTCTTGTGCAGTTCAGGGATGGGGAGCATTTCATCGGAGAGTCCTTTTTCCCTGAAAATTTTCATGATTTGGACTAGTTCCGAATTATTACTGTCCATCGACACTACTGTGATCAAGAAAACCTTCCTAGCCTTGGAGCGGACAAACTCGGCCAAGCCTTTGTCAGGGAATAAGGACTCCAGTTTCACTTTTTTGATCAATTCTGAGATGGAATCCTCCGGTACGAAACGGTTCCCGAAGTGGCTTTTAATTTCCTTTTCTTCAACATGGTCCCGGATTGATTCTAAGCAATGCTGTTGCTCGCTGGGGTCGACGACAGGCGAGGTCGGCCTAACCCCTCCTATGACACCGTGGAATCGAAGCGAAGCCAGTTTACCGAATAAATCCATTGCGACCAATGTGATACTGTTGACCCATCGCACAATAACAATTAAGGTCTGGCACAAAATGTGCAGAAGCGACAAAGCACCCCCCATGTTAAATACCTATCACAAGAACTCCGGTAACGTGGGCATGTGCTAATCTTTGCTTCCTGTGCTCCGAGAGATTATACCTCTAAGCTGACAACCATCAAACCTCAAGTGTTAGGTACCAGTGAGGCTCTTCCAGAAACTTACTTAGCCTATGGTAGGTAGGCGGACACACAATCGCCCCTCACGTTCCTCCGTGGCCCCCAAAGCTTTGGAGGCGCACCTTCCCGCGTTTCCATTCGTTCGGCATGCTGTACGTATCGAGGGTGATCCATTGGTTGCGCCTGTTGTCTCTGAATGGGCGGGAAACGCGTGCGTCATGGTAACCCGACCTCGGGAAGTGTCCCTACCTACCTGCCTACAGGCCTGCCTGTCTAACCCGCATGAACCCGTACGGTCCATGCCCCCGACTTTTGATAAGGCATGCATCCTACTAGACCTCTTCTTGTTGATATACATGAAGTCTGCTGCAGAGTTGCGGAACATCCTCTCAATTAGGTATACGATATTGCCCTATCAGTGAAGCCAAGAACGAATCTGGGACAGATGTCTCGCATATCATGCAAGCAAGAACACGCACACAGCCTTCCAAGTATGCAGCCTCTCTCTCGGTCACTGCCACTGACTTGACCTTACTGTCATATGTAGAGTCTTCGCGTCTGGTGGAAAATGCCTCTCAAGGCACAGCCCAGTTCAAAACCGGTTTTTCGAAGTCGAGGGACTCCTTGCATCGCCAGCCATCGCAGCTCTCCTTAGTATCATTTGCTGACATGCCGAGATCCTAGTATCGGAGCTTAATTGGCCGCTGAATGGCGGCTGACGGCGTTCTCTGTGCGTTGACAACTGTAATAGATGGACGATGCCGCACAATCACACGGGTTCTCCGGTTCTTTCGTCCCATGCAGCATCCAGGCAGCAGTCAGGCAACCACTAGGCAGCCAGAGGTGCCGGACGGCAGGTGCCGATGAGAGATACCGGCTCTTCGCTTCAGCTTTCAGTCTAGCTCCCGAGTGTAGAATAGGTGTTCTAGATTCGGGCATGCACGTAATTGTTAGAGAAACCAAAGGACTAACCTACTTAATGAGGGCGGTGTATGCAATCCCACGCTTGTGCCATACATACTACGATATGGTTCCCATTCTTCCTTCTCAATCCCACCACAAAGATATGAGCCCCCCCTCCAAGTAAGCAATTAACTGTTTTGAAGTCAGCCGCAATGAGACCTTGGTGTGGGATGGCTGGTTAAGTTGGGGGCCATCACGACATCAAAGCGGGGTGCTACCCCCAGTATTAGGCGGGGAAGGAATCCTCGCTTGAGAAGAGGCTCCTACTCAATACCGCCTTGACTATGAAGTTGATGTTGGACTTACGGAGATGCCGTGATGTTGCAATCATTTAAATCGGAAGCAGACAATTGGTCAATACCTTGCCATGACAAATACCGCACAGGCTGGGAAGCGGTATGAATATTGTATATCGGGACTCTGGACGTAGAGAAGCGCTGCCACAATGATCGAGGCGTGATGATGTGCAGCAGTTACTTGCGTGACCCCTCACAGCACAGCCTGGCATTTATCTAGGCAGAAAGGCAACCAACATCCGGTACCACGGTCTTCTCTAGATGATGGGACTGATATAGTGGCTCTTGTAGTCCGCGTCCCACCCCCCCTTTTGCCTTCAAGGAACCTCTGGTCGTAGGCGAGGACAGCGAATGTCCCACAGACTCCTTCAAATCGGGTGGCCCCTCAATCCGGTTCAGACCAAACTTCACCTCAAACTTTTCGAAATTTACACTTTTCCACTGATTGCCCAGAATTCATCCATCTATGGCGACACTTTGGCGACAATCAACAGGGGATTTTCCCCGAGACCCAAATGCACCCGCCACCTATTCCGCCGGAGAGACACTATACACTCTATTGAGTGATAATGTGGTTAAATGTGGTGCCAGGATCCATGATTACGCTAGTTCCTCTTTCTTGCCAGCGGACGTTATAGATACGATGGCCACTAGAGAGGCCGTCAAGGCAAAATCCTCCTGGGCCACGTCCATCTTCAGTTCGTATATAAGTCGAGTGGCCACCGAAGCGAAAAAGTTGTTCGTGATTCTGGGACTTTGTGAACAGGAACGAGCTATATTCGCTATCTACGATCTGGGGCTCAGAGATGAACACCTTCCGCTTACAAAAAGGAGGGATTTTCGTCGTCGCATAGTACTGGTTTCTTCGCAAAACCAAGAGTTCGACATTTCCCAAATACTGGAGGATGGAAGACTTAAGATATCCGAGATTGACGCCTTTCTCGAAAAGCAGTGGTTAGTGCTCGCACCAACGATCCAAAAATTAGGCGAGGAAATCCGTATCGAGGGCCGAGCTCCTCTGCCTTTCTACGACATCAAAACTCAAGTGTCAAGCGGGGCAAGCAATATCTATAAAGGCAAGCTTCATCCAGCTCACATCGTAAGTGATCAGTCCGGATGCCTGTAAAAGGGAAAAAGCAGATCGTTAACACGTACGTCTCAAGGCACCAAGCCACCATGAGGCAATCCCCATTGCCATCAAGGACTATCCTACAAAGGGGATTTTCGATGCGGAGCTGGAAGTTCTAAAGAAAATCCAGAAAAAGATTAAACCACCACACCCACACCTCATCACCCATATCGCCGCTTTTCAACTACACACTGTCGTTAAGCTGGAAGGTGAGCTGGCTGACCACTATGCATTTTACACCATTTTCCCGTGGGCGAACGGGGGCAACCTGTCTGATTTATGGAGGTCTTACCCTGATGCGACACAAACCCGGTCCCCTGGTACGTTCATGTGGGCATTCGAGCAGATGCTCGGCCTTGTTGATGCTTTATGGGCCCTGCATGAGATAAACTGTCGGCATGGCGACTTGAAACCCGAGAATATCCTTCATTCGAAAGACTCGAAAGATCGGAACAACCCTTACGGAACCCTAGTGATAGCAGACGTAGGAGTGTCCAAGGTCCACCAGCAGAGAACAGAGCTTCGGCATGACCCAACTAATACGAAGGCCACCACGCCTTGTTACGAGGCTCCTGAAGCCGAATTCGACCGGCTAAACCCTCGAGGCCGAAGATACGACATGTGGTCGCTCGGATGTGTGTTTATGGAGCTTGCAATCTGGTTGCTGTACGGACACAAGGCAATTGAAGGCTTCAAACAGAACCGAAGGCCGAACAGTGACGTGTTCCCTCAGAAGGCAGCCTACTATGTACGCAGCAGTGCCAACGATGCGAACGCCGTGATCCACCCGGCCGTGCCCGAGGCGTTCGACGCAATCAAAAACGATCCCAGATGCGGTGAAGGAACCGGATTGGCCGCACTGGTGGATATTATTGCTTGCGACCTTATCGTCATCAAATTGGAAAAACGGGCTTACGCAGATCAACTGAAGGATAAGTTTAGTGATCTGCTGAAAAAAGCCCGAAGCAACCCGGACTACTTGATTAGAAGGGCTGAACCCGCCCCGAAGGTTCCCAAGGTGTTTCGCGCCAGCTGAAATGGTGCCTGTCAGAGAGAAGCAATGTAAGGTCGTGTGTTAGTTCTTATTGTTTCCATTACTATTGGTGTATATACCCAAGGGCCCAGGTGGATAAAGGCGTTTACGGTTAAAAAGGGTCAGGGGTGGATTTCTGATTTCTTGTACGTTACGTGTAACGAAGCCACTCCTTGAGATCTTTAAGCATTTTCTAGGAAAAGGTAGTACTGGTATGTACACGGGATGACTCACGGCTTGCTTCTCAATCAATTAGACTGTCTCTTATGTCTATGGCTGCCCAACCAGGTCCCTAACGTGTTTGCTCGTGACTCTGTCCTTGAACCCTGAGCCTCAAGTGATTGCCTTCAGAGCGGGCGGTGAGTGCTCCGTTTCAGAAGGTGATATTACTCGATCCCGAGGATACGGGTTGTGTCACACAAAGATACGCCTTTCACCACTGAGAGGGTCTGAATAAGATGGAGAATGTCGTCACGACATGGTCCCCAAGTCTACAGGAACCGAGCCTCCGGGTCGTAATAAGTAAGCAAGTATATAGCCCCGCAGCTGACCTGTGGGTCAGATCGTGGGTCATCTTAACAATGGCATGACAGGCCGTAGATCCGATGTCTCTAGCGCGTGGTAATGATGGTACCGTCACGACAGCCTTGTGAACGACCTTGGGAAGCACTGATGTACACGTAGCAATGGAAAGTCCCTTGCCGAGAGTATCGTACCATAGCATAGCGCTACGGGAACATCATCTGCTTACTGCCTGCCTACTTCGCGCGGCTGGGCAGGCCATGGCGACTTTGTTTGTCAAGCTGATAGGTTATTAGGCAGGAGGCGTCGCTTCCTTGACCACATACCTACCTAGTAGGCCGTAGTACTTACGGCCGACTACGTAGCCTAATGTTGGGTAGTCAAGGATGAGTAACTGGCACTAGCTAGCACTCGTTTGGCGACAATTTTTGAGCATTCAGACAGGCAGCTAAAACACTGTCATATGTGGCTATTATGTAGGTAGCTTCACGGGACTATCGGGGGATGTCGAGGTAGGCATTTTCGGCGTCACATGGCTGCCTATACTTGAGCTGTTACCCCGGACATGCGGTGGGAGTATTAAGCCAATCATACGTTCTTCACTCATGTCCGGACTCGAATAGGTTGAACTGTGATCATCCCTGTCGACCTCAATGAGGATGTATGTTGTATGTTGTATGTGTTTGCTCTGATGGAAATGAAATGCCTTCCTTTATATATCTAGCTGAGGAGCACAAACGCCAAACGGTCCACACCATAGATAAGTACGTATTCGGATTTGAAACATCGCTCTGCGAAGACGTTGCATTAGCGAGCCTATCACGGTGGGCGATCATTCTTGAATGTACCTGACGAGCAAGACATCTAAGACATCTAAGACATCTAAGGTAGCTTATCTCACCGGAGCCGTAAGCACACCCAAACAGGTCTCATAAGTTGTCTAAGGCGACGCCATATGCACTTGAACGGATTGGAGAAGACAAGATTCTTGGCATAGGTAATCAATCGTAGGGTATATATGCTGTACTATGCATGAAACAAAGTTTCAGTAATCGGAGAGGAGAGCCTCCCCCTTCCGGGGATGGAGCGGCTGTTCTGGACGGGGGTCCGCCGATAAGACCTCCGAAAATCAAACTGCTATATCCTGCATACATCTTTGGCTTCTTATTATTCGTCTTGGTGTTTTAAACCTTGACTCTATCTGCGTCTGCTGCAGTGCTTCTGCTTCTGCTTCCTGTCTACGCGGGGTTCACTATGCATAAAAAGCGTGCCTCAGATACCTGAAGTAACAGTCAAACCGTTGGCTCATTGTCTGTCCCTCTGCTTATCTTGTATGCTGTATAGTTATAAGATAGGTAAGTAGATCCGCTTGAAGGAGGGGCTGCAGACAGTTGAATACGAGAAATGGCTTGCGGGAATGTGGTGAAATGCGGGAGTTGGAGAACAACGTTTGGTTTCCCCAAAGTGGCATGTGGTTTTAGGAAGACGGATGAAACAAACCAATAGGGCGGCTTTTTGACACGAGCAAAAAGAAGCAAAAAAAGAATCGCCCCTCCGTCCGTAAGTGCCTATGCACCGGTATCAATCCATCAACTAGTCAGTCAATCAATCAATCGATCTGGAGAGGGCTAGGAAGGAAGGAAAACACGAGACGTTGCTCACAACATCGTCAGTCAAATAGCGGGCCAATTGGGGTCATACCTACACATTATAGAGTAGAGCATTCGTATCATTATCCGTCTCTTTCCGCAACCACAGTGCCTACCTATATAGTACTTAGGCATACGAGTCTATCCATCCATGCTGTAGACCAATAAAGATCCCCCTATTCCAGCATCAACTTGAACCTCTTGTGCGCTCTTCTACTAGTATAAAAATGGAAAGAAAGAGAAAGCTGGGTGTAACAGTGGTTTTCTTCTGTCAGCTGCGTTCGCTTGTGATTAGCCATCAGCTAGGTTGAGCTAGGTAGGTTTCCGTTGCATGTACTGTCGATCTAGACGGCAGGTCATACATAGCAGCAACAGTGCGGATAAGATATTAGCGGAGAGCCGAATTCTGCATTTGCTTGCATGGAAGATTCAACCCCGGATTTAGGATGTGGTCATCATTAGCAAAAGGTATAGTATCACAACCCATATGCTGTAAACATGCAGCATCTCGTGTGAAAGAAACGTGTTGTGCTCCTGAATGAAACCAAACATTAGTCGTTTACCTATTCAAAATCCCCTTTTCAGCGCCAATGAACGTCTAATGGAAATTAACTGAATGCAAAATCATGGTCAGCTCTGGAACCTGGCGTGGTATCAATGGACGCTAAGATAGCCACCCACAGTCTAGCCCCTGCTATATCTCGTGTTACTCCGTCACCTGATTGGCCGGATGGGGTTCGAAATGGCTAACTCACAGTGCCATTGACGCACAGTGCTTCTAGTGCTCCCCCCGAGTTACGAGTTATGCCGTCGGGATCCCCTGCCTGGGCCTTTCGAGGTTGACATTTGAGTTATAATTCCCGGAGCCCCTTGTGTCAAGTCGAAAGGATGCTCTTCTTTGCTCGACTTCTCAGCTCTTGACCGGTCCTTGACCTTCTTCACCTGTCAAACCTTGCCTGCCGTTCAGACCTGGATACCCTCGTTTGCAACCTTTGGTCTGTTGGGCATATATCGGTCGTTTCTAAGTTTGAAATCGCATCCGATAACTTTGTTTGCCATTATTCACTTACTGTCAGATAACCTAATCTAATCTAATAATACTTAATAATAACTCGTCCTCAATAAAATCCGCGGATTTAATACGCTTTCACCTTGCCTCCGGTCATATCATTTAACCTTTCCGCCGAAATCTCCCCAAGCGCCCGAATCGCCATGACATCGCTTCAGTCTATCCTGGCTACGGCCACCTTACTACTCTCTGTTCGAGCCCAGCAACAATATACCATCGATCCCTCAACTGTACCTTTAGCCACCAGAGGTAAGCTGTTCGCGGTATCTGACGCGCTCTATGAGAAGCTTGATCCTAACTGGTTCGCCGCGTAGAGGCTTGGTGTACTCAAGAACAGAGCTCGTGTCCCCTTATCTGCAACCAGATCTCGACTGGAAGTTATAAGACGAACGACTGTGATCCGGTAGGTCAAGAACCCCCCTGGCAACTCTTCCAGGCGAGAAAGGGCGTTGCTAACGTGAGGGCTAGATTGCCCTGACCTACGGTTGCGTTTGCGACAACGGCCTCTCACCGAACCTCACCGAGTACTCTCTTACCCTTCCGTTCTACGTATGCCAGGAATGGGGCAACCAGTGCGTGACGGCCTGCGGGCAAGACAACGGCTGCTCTAGTGACTGCCGACAGAACCACCCGTGTGGTGCCCGGGATCCCACAAGAGCCAATACCTCGACGACATCTTCAATTGCGACTCCTACTTCATCGGGGGCGGCGGCCACTACCAGTGCTGGCCAGCTGTTCAACGGCCTTGGCGGTGATGATAGCGGCGACGATGGCTCCAAGCCGAAACCCCATAACGCCGCTTCATCTTTGTCCCAATATGGAGGTGTCATTGGTACCGTCGCTCTAGCTGCTTGCGTCGGCCTAGGCTCGATGATGCTATAAGTGCCGCTACGGCGGATTAAGCATCAGCCCTATTCGACTTTCCTTTAGCACGGAAACACGGAAGGACGCAAATCCAGCGTTCGTACAGGTATTTCGAAAGACATACTGAACGAACAGAGCTCCACTCGTTTCACCCCCCTTAATCTCGTTTTGATCAGACAGAACTTGATCGCTTTTAAGCGACACGCATAGCCTTTTCTTAAATTTTAAAGCGAATGGAGTTGGGAACAATTGGTGCAGACTTCTGGGACAAACCAAAAGGTTGACATATTCGGTCACATTTCCTTCAGATACGATCATCAGCATGCCATTCTCAGCATTTCCTCAACTCGTGGCGAAAGTCACCATATCCTCGCAGACAAGAACTTTACTCCCGTTCACTGTTAGTAATTAGACGATGAATATAACGGCTCCCGGCCAGTCAACAAACGAGAGAAAAGCTGAACATTGCACTGATCCGCCTCACAGTTTTTGTGCCACTGCTATTGAGTATGTTGTGAATCGTTCGCTGGCTTGTGTAGAGTGTGATTGTAATATTCGTTTCGGATTATCGGTCTGCCAGTAGATGCTCACCGGTCACCTTGCCTGGACTTTATTGTGTCGACTTGATGTAAGATGACGAACCTCTTGCTGACAACCTGATTCACATGTTATGCTGGGTTGGTCTGATTGGGTGGGTCTATATTGCCGTGTTACACACTTTTACTATCGATTAGCGTTCTATGTACCCGTTGGTTCATTTCGTTTAGACCTTCACTTTTGGACCCTAACTTTTATTTTCACTAGTCACCTCTTATAGTCTATTGATAAGGGCCAAACATGACTTCAATCATTGATTCTCGACAAGGAGCGGTGTAGACGCCTCAAGATTAAAAGTTTTCATGTACGTATCCTGTACGCAAGCTACAATATTAAAGTACTTGCAGTAGCTGAAGCACACCTATTAGCAGCTGTGCCTAGGTAGAATATACCGAGCGCTACAAGCCTTTGAGCGGGGGGATATGCCCTAAGCCAATTAGGCACTTGGAAGTATCACCGTGTGTGAAATCCCGAGGCTCCACGTACCGAAGTAGGTACTTTAAATGTCCATACCTCATACAGAAATGTAGCTGTTACTTTAAGAAGGTAAGGCAGGTGTAGGTTGATCTACCAAATCCAGTGTTGTCTTTTTTTGCATGTGGTAGCCCCATCTGATCTTTCACGCGTCTCTCCAGTATCGGTAGGTAGGGGGTATTAGTTGGTAAGTACTATAGTTTTTTTTTAATATTTATTAGATTAGCACAAGACAAACTACTTGTTAAAACCATTAAGCCCGGAATCTCCACCTCAACAACTTCATTTTTTTCATGTTCAAAGAGATTGTTGATGGGCCTTGTCTACTCGGGAAACGTACAGTAGCTAGTCTATAGAACTAGCTCTGGTTATACGTCTCGTCCAACCTACTATTGTACCTTATATGCCAATCCTGTTAAGCTTCCCCACACGATGCATTTCCCCTGAAAGCTTAATGCTCACCGAACCCCGCGATCTGATTTGATCTTCCTGTCTGAGCTGTCCACCTTGCTAGCCAGGAACTCGAACCGCCCATTACTCATCCTCTTTTCCACAGAACCCTGTTTCCACAAAGCTCAGTAAACCAGACAGGTTCGAGTTCTGGATCGTCCAGCATGGCTCCGAGCGGAAGTAAGAGATGCCTACCTACCCCCTGCCCCTAATTATATCGAGAATATAAAGACTTTCTCCTCTAAATAAGACGCTGACTTTGCGTTGCAGAGACGGCCGTGGCCGAATGCATATCCGATGATGCACTCATCCACCTCCGAACCTACAAGTACTCCGCCGTCGATAAATCACCCGTTTCCAACCATATACTGCGACCCTACGTACGTGCCTTCTATCCGCGAAGCTCCTCATGACAAACCGAGTACTGAACAACTATGGTAGTGGAATGCTGTGGTCGAGTTCTTGCCATTATGGCTCGCACCAAACATGGTGACCCTCATCGGGTTCTTCTTCATAATAGCGAATGTCGGATTACTTGTCATAGTAATGCCCGATCTTGTCGGACCGGTACAGCTCTTCCCTCTGCTACCCCGTCTTAACCTAGATCGTGGCTAATAGCTTGATTTCCTCCCCCAAACATTAGGGCCCCTCATGGTTATACCTGAGCTTCGCCTTTGGTCTCTTCATGTACCAGACTATGGACAATGTGGATGGCAAACAAGCGAGACGAACAGGTACTTCGAGCGGGTTAGGCGAGCTCTTCGATCACGGCATCGATTCGTTAAACTGCACCTTAGCTAGTTTGCTAGAGACGGCCGCGTTAGCCCTGGGAACTACGAAAGCAGGTGTCTTCACGGCTTTGTGCCCCTGTCTGGCCATGTTCTTCTCCACCTGGGAGACATATCACACGCACACCCTGTATCTGGGTTATATTAACGGCCCTACTGAAGGCATACTGATTGCTTGCGCTGTCATGGCCATCTCCGGCATATACGGGCCCGGTATCTGGACGGAACGAATCGTCGACGTTTTCGGGCCGAAGACTCTAATGGGATACGCCCACCTCGTCGGGGACTACTCGATGCGAGACTTCTGGATCGTTATGCTCGCTGGATCCTTGCTCGTGGGTCACATCCCATTCTGCGTGCTAAACGTCGTCAAGGCTAGGCGAAGAAATGGGTTGCCTATCCTACCGGTATTCTTCGAATGGATTCCTATGGCCGTCTTCACTTTCTCGATCGGGGCTTGGCTATATTCTCCTTATTCGACACTCATGCGTGAGAACCATCTCGTGTTGTTTTGCGTTACCATGTCCTTCGTCTTTGGACGCATGACGACGAAGATGATCCTCGCCCATCTCACCCGGCAGCCTTTCCCTTACTGGACCGTCATGTTGATTCCGCTGGTGGGTGGTGCTATACTCGGCAACCTACCCCGGCTAGGATTTCCCGCTATTTCGGCCGAGTACGAGCACTACTATCTCTGGGCATATTTCGTCTTTGCGCTCGTCGTCTACTTCCGCTGGGCATATCTCGTGACTACAAGCATATGTAACTTCCTTGACATAAACTGCTTAACAATACCTTACGAAAAGCAAGCTGAGAACAAAAGGAAGTTGTTACAGCAACAGACGATTATTACTGCGAACGGAAAGAAGGCGGCGTAAAAAAAAAATCCGTCCTAGAAAATTGATTCCGATTCGAATTATATAGAATCTCGTGATCTCTGGAGATACGGGGAGGAGTTTACAACACCTACAGAGTGCCTACCTAACCATCAGATGGTCAGGCTATATATATATTCCACATCCTCCTGCGTGTAAGAATAATGGTAAAGAAGCCCGGGAGGTAAGAAAGCAAGATGAGAAAGCACAGGAAGCATTAAAAGGGGGGCAAAAGAGGAGAAAAGACAATTAATTGAGGCCTAGACGCTACGAAAGACCACACCAGTTTGGGTATATACCGACAGCGAAATGTATAGACTAAGCAGAGAGATACAGTATCGTCCGATATATAATCATGCGAATCCGGTTACTAAAACGTTCCAACAGTCTTCTTTCGTTCGATTTAAAAGGGAGCAGAATTGAGGGTCCCGTTGTCTTGGTCAACGTGTATTTCTAGTCTATGGCATATTCCTCGTGACAACCCGTGTTTTATTTCCCTCCTGTAGACTCTATTGAGAAGGTCGAGACATGTGGTACAGTACGTAAGATGAATTGGTTGGAAATCAACGCGAGTGCTTGCTTTTTTGTTTCGGGTATTCCGATTACCTAATACGCTTTTTTTCATCCCTTCTCATGCGGCTCGCTGGCGCTTTAATCTACAACAATGACGAACATTCCTGTTCGTTTTCCTGTTTGTTTCATTTCAATTTTTTTTTTCCCTAGTGCGAGAAGAAGCAGTTGCGCGCTAATAGACAGTAGGTAGGTAATGTAACATCCAGCACCATTACCTCTCCCCGGCTAGTCGTCGGCTACGTACCTCTCCCAGGGCCCTAGCCCCGCTGAGGAAGGTGAGGCCGCCGAGGACGCCGATCAAGGGGAGGACCTGGAAGAGGGTCCAGTTCACGAAGTACAGGAAGAAGACGCCCTCGAGGGCGACGAGGGAGCCGAAGAAGACGCCGTGGGCGAGGGGAGCGGAGCTCAGAGCGTGTTGGAGGTGTTTCACGTTGGCGCCGAGGGCGAGCCACTGTTTTGTTTGTTTTGTAAATTAGCTTCCAGCCTTTTCAATTGGGATGTGAGGGGTGGGGGTTACGCACGCCAATGAACAATGCAGGGACCGTGGCCAGCACGGCCAGCGCGAAGACGGCAGAGATGATCTTGGGCGGGTTCTTGGGGTCGGCGCGGAAAATGTGGTGGATCTCTTCGCGCTTGCCGTAGCGCAGGGGCTTCTCGTACACGACGGGCGCCAGGCTCGGGTCGGGCTTCAGGGAGACGGAGAAGGCGGGCTTGTTCACGGCCGTCGACGAGCCGAAGGAGCCCAGGACTACGGAGGCCTTGAGGGGGGTGGCGGACGTCGCGAGTTGGACGGGCAGGTCGGCATATTTCTATAAATGACGAGCTGTTAGGATATTCTGACCCGATCTATGTGTGCGGGCGCTGGGTGATGGTAGGTGGGAAGACACAGGCAGGTAGGTATGTGACGTACAATGTCGACGACGGCCTTGCCGTTCTCCTTCACCGTCAACGGATATGGTGCCTCGAGACCGGATGCCTCATCCTGCAAGACGACGAATGCTTGGTGCGGTCGCTTGCCCTTTCCGCCCTCCTTGGCTACCAGCAAGACCTTTATACTGTCCGTGTTGCTGACTGTGATAGGCTGTGATAGTGGTGTGGCCTCTGAGAATCTGTTTGCTTGTTAGCAATTGACCATTACTTTCCTGGCTTTACTATATAGTTCCCAAAAGATCATCATAGGCGTAGTCATTCTTAGTCCTGTTTGTGAACGAATGAGATCACATACTTCTGTTTTGTGCCAGCTCCCTTCTTGGCATTCACCTGGACAGTCGCATCTTCAAATCCCCACGACGAAGCTGCCTGAGCTGTACCGACAGCCAGGACCAACAGAGGGGCCACGAAAGATTGCAAAAAGCGCATGGCTGGCCGGCGGGTTTACGAGATGAATATTATCGATCGTTACGGTAGGCACGCAAGCTTCGGTCAGTTCATTGAGAATTTTGCTTGCTTTCAATTGCGCGCAAACGAGGCTGCGGTTGTTATCTGTCGTCAATTGAACTGAACACCTGTTTCAAGTGCACCACGGATCAATTAAGGCTAGGTAAGCTTGATTGAGTGTGGAGAAGACAGCTAGCTGGAAGTACCTATCTTGTACATTATAATACCTTAGGGCCCACATGAGGTGCGGTTCCTGTGGCTTGGCTTGGCGGCTACAGTGCGTCTTGCATGGATATCAGAATATGTCGCATTTTTGGCACTGTGTATATTCTTAACATGCGTTAACAGAGCTTTATACAAGATTAGATGAATCTACTGATATAGCGTACAAGCTAAAAGAGTAACTAAGTAATTGTGAAAACTAACTTACGAGTTTTAGAGGTTCAGCTCCGAGACTTCGATGGTAGCTATCAGCGAGAATACCTACGGAAGCATTGAGGTCGTACTAATACATCAAGAAGCGAGAGCTAGCCAAGGAAGGTAAGGAGTTCGTGTTGAGCGGCTTCACGAGGGGGCGGTCAGCAGACTCGCCTGTCGTACAGAAGGCGGAGGTGTCCGAAGAAACAAGAAGCGAGAAGAGTGTCTGTTGTCGGGATGCAGGAAGGCGTCTGGTCTTCCATTGAGTCTCGTCCCATGGGCTACGTCTGGAGGTGGCATGTAGTGTAGCCGAACTGGGGCTGGAAACTGGCAAATGTATCTTAATGTATTTTTTTACTGCTCTCAGACCTCGAGAGAACGGTCAACGCCTATTCAATTACTATACAGCCTACCTCTTGTCTCTAAAGCAGCATTCGCACTCTCCACGCATGAAAAATCCACTACGAAGAACATCTAAAGAAGATTTGTGCATCCGAATCTACACCACGGTTGGACGGTTGACATCCGGCAAGCACAATTATAATTCAGATCTGACCCTAATAGTATCATCCTCATGACGAACCGTCTGCTTCATAAACTCGTCCAGCTCCATCCACTCAGCAGCGAACGCCGTCATGATCTTGGCCCAGTCATCAATACTATCCGGATCTAGGTGATCCGCGTCGTCGTCCATGGTGTGCCAGGTAGGCGGGAATGGAGTCGGTATGACATGCAGAATCGGCACGCCACGAACCATGAACGGGACGTGGTCGTCTGCAATATAACCCCGGTTCCCGAACCTTTCAGCCTGCTTATCACCTTCGGGCAGGAACGGATTCTTCGGCCGCGTCCTGAGCAATCTCAAACCCCGCATCCGCGCCTCGATCTTCGCCATCTGTTGATACGCCCAGTGCGTCTTTGGGAAGTACGACGGCACGTGCGGATCCACCGCGCCGAGCAGATCGAGCAGCACGAACAGGTTGATAGCCTCAAGCGGCGTACGATATGCTGATAACGTGGGGTGAACCTCTGCCTCCCACTTCTCGGCAAGGGACCTGTGCGGCTGGTAAGTGGTTGCAGTGGTACACCAAGGGGTAATTCTCCTGTTCATGTGTATACACATACCTAGCTCCATACAACGAGTCCGTCTCCGACCACGTAACCCACGCCTCCTCCCCATCGAGGAAAATAATCTGGACGCCCTTCTCGTCCTCTTCGAGCCCGAGCTCGGCGTCCCCCGATTCTTCCATAGCCTCCCATTTCCTAGTCAGCGCCGCATCGATATTGCGCGCCACATGCATCAGTATAGCGCAGGGGGCAGCACTGTCGATCGCACCGACAAAGCCCTCCGGTTTATTCAGAGAATCGTAGTGTGCGACGAGCGCAAGCCTTCCAACGTCCCCATTTCCCCTCGCCCAGGGCGGATCGCGCGTAAAAACGAGGTTCACAAAGGGTATTTCCGCGGACCCCGTCGCGGGCGTGCGGGAGGTGGAATTGTGCCATTCGAGACGCCACAGCGAGAGCTCGCGCGCGAAGAAATCGACGATGTGCCTCTGCACGGCGGCGGATCCGGGCGTCCCGGGGACACGGGGGATGAGGATCGGGGCGAGCAAAGCGCCGGAGTGCGGATTCAAGACGTCGACGCCGCTAGGGATGTTGCGGAGGGCGGTGTCGGAGAGCTCGGCGTGTGCTTGAGCTTGAACCGCCGGCACGACCGCGCAGAGGAGAAGGCCGTGAATAAGAAGCGCCAGCAGCGGGTTAAGGAGGGCCTTCTGCCATTGCGTAAAATCTAACGTCCTGGGACCCATCGCGACAGCTTGTCTCGTGTTTGCACATCGTTGCGAGCGGACGGAAAAACGTACACGGAGTGGACGTTGGAATGTTTCAATTTCACTTTATCCCGGCATGTAGTGGACAACTTGTCAATTGGGGGAAACTGTCGAAATAGGATATCGCGCGCGCTGTGATTGGTCAATCTCCCTTAGTTCCCGCTCGCAGTAGATGGGATAAGTTACTGCTACTATCGGTATCCCCGCACTAAGAGGATACCGGCTCATTCAGTAGACAGTAGCATGTAGGTTGCCTTCCAACATATAGATCCCGCCCAATGAACGCAGACTTGAGGAGTCTCCGTGCTGAATCAGAGCGTGTCTACATTCAGCCACCTAAAGACGGAGGTGAATTGGTATTGAAAACATCAGATCCGGGGTTCGAAGATGAAAAAGAACCTGAGGGGCCTGAAAGACTTAAAGGGTCTAAAGGACAAGAAGAATCTGAAACGTTCGAAGAGCCACAAGGATTCGGTAATCTTTCAGGCAGTGGATAGACCCCCGAACCAGAAACACCTGTATCCTTTCCCAGGAGTCGCTCACACTGTCATTACTCGCTGGTATCCAGTCGGCGGCATTGGGCGTTGAGGCGGGAACCGATAAAAATGAACGCTCTCGCGAATTGCTTTACGTGGCATTAGTGCCCCTCGTGAGTTCATACTTATCATGTCCCAAGGTGTCATTCTCTCAATGGGGCTCATGCTTTCTCTCTTGGGCTGCCTTTCCTACGGTATCGCTAGCCGCCCCAAATCAGTAACACGCTTCGGGTAGTGAAGATAATACTCGGCATGGATATAAAGGGTTGGCGATATATGAAATTGGTAGAGCGGGGCGGTCCCGATAAACAGACAGCAGCTCATCTATCCTCGGTCTGTTTACTATTTCCTTTGCTAGATAAGCCGCCACGGGATATTTGAGGCTAGTGCAGGATCTGGTACTGTTTGTCTCCGCATGATCCCGGAAGTAGCTCCACGACAACAGAGTCAACTAACTCCCCTCAGCTACGGAAGCAGGCCGCGTATCTGATCTCTCGTCATTAAATATCCCTTCGAATTCGTCTGCCCCAGAAACGCTAGGGAGCTGAATCTAACGACGCGGGTCACTAAAGCGAGACAAATATTATTGAAACAGCTATTGAGCTTTACCTTCCTAATAGCAAAAGTTATCAGTGGACGCGATGTCTCATTTCCGCCTTCACGTCTCCAGTAGTGATGCATACGTACTCGGATACAGTCGTATGTCTGTATTATTCATTACAATTCATAGTGTTGTAGCGAAAGCGTCCTTGCCCTCTTACGTCGGTCCCCTGTCAGCCCTTCTAAACAAACCGTCTCGTTTCGTAGACGTTACTACTCGCAAGTGTACTCGGTGAAGGATTTCTAGCTTTCTGATGATTGACTCTCCTGCCTTAAGAACCTATATGGCGAACGCATCTTGATACATTACTGCATTGCCCAGAGTCAGCTTGGACAAGAACAGATGATACGGCGCCTTGAATATCGGAAGACGCTCATATAGTGCTTGCAGTAACTCCATCAAGGCCCTTCCAAACAGTCCGCCAAACTCAAACCGGCGCTGTGCGTCATTGCCAGAATATCTAGCTAGAATAGGTCCAAATGCATCGAACGCGAGTGTAATTAGGTCATCCCGTTACTCATGTTGGACGTTCAGCCGTCGACTTATTTCGTAATTACGTGTTTCGAACGATGATATCTGGATTACTCATTCTGTCATACGTTTTAAGAATTATTGGCTCATACGTATTATATCAGAGACACGATATCAACCACAAATACCGTGGCAAGTATCTTCAACGTATGCCAAATGACCATAGCAAAATGGGTGGACGGCTTAGAAAGAGGCGGCAGTTACCCGTTCGAGGAGACGCCGAGAGTACTAGGTACAGAATTTGGGTAGGAGTTCGAAGGTAGCTTCCGAAATCCTCGATGTAGGATTTAACTGTAGCATTCTGCTATCCGAATTTCTTATTGGCAAACGTATACATCTTCAAAGCGTTCTATAGGACGGGAACTCCGATTGGAAAAGGGTTTAAATACCTTGAATGGTGTTCGGAGCTAGAGTCGGAGGGCTGGCATGCCTTGGCATAGGCGATAAGCTAAAGACCGAAATGGGTCAACCATACCAAGTAGCTAAGCCAAACGCCGCCTCGATGGATAGAATCGGAGTTAGAAGGGGTGGCGGGGTTAAAACATGGGCCTGCAGTGCAGCATACCCACGCAGTTCTCTCCTTTCGAGCGAAAACACCACGATACAGCGGGTAAGGGCTGAGAACCAGGGTATTTGAAATGACATCTCAATCATTCACACTAATGCAGCCCTATGAATGCCTGGCGGACTTAAGATGATCATGCATCGGTGGTTATAGTAAGGTAAGGTAAAGCCGGACTCTTGTATGCAGCCAGACATGAACGGGGGCTGTCGTGGCCAAGGAAATGTTGAAGAGGGGCACCGTTCAAATATCTCTATATAATGGGTGGCATGCCACAGTCCTGATCATGAATACAAAACAGTAACCATCACACTACAACAACACTCTACAATAGTGCACATACACTCTTCATCCTTTCACCTACTCGAATATTAACTCTAACATTCCGTCACGAACAAGCTTCACATAATGTCGGGAAACGTGTGGTTTATCACAGGCGCCAGCAGCGGCTTCGGAAAAGCTATCGCAGAGGAGGCCTTGGCAAGGGGCGACTCGGTCATCGCAGCCTCACGACGGGCAACATCACTGACCGATCTCGGATCGCGAGGCGCATTGCTGCTTGACCTCGACGCTACGAGCGACGACGAGATTATCAATGCTGCGTTTCAGAAGGGTATTGATAAGTACGGCAAGATTACGCACTTCATCAACGCCCCCGGATATCTGATCGAGGGCCCTGCCGAAGGCACGAGCGCCAAGGATGCATTGGACAGCATAACCTTGAATGTCCTAGCCGTCATGAATTTGACGCGGCTACAGATCGCCTATCTGAGACCCAGGAAGTCGGGTTATATCGCGAATTTTGGCAGTGTCGGGTCCTGGTATGGCGGTGCAGCCTTTGCACACTACGCTGCTTCCAAGGTGAGTTGGATATGGCCCCTCTTAGGAGTGAACCACCGTTTCTCTACTACAACCATCCATCTCATCTCCATCCGAGGACTAGATCGCTAACTCTTCGTAAAATAGTGGGCAGTCTCGGGTTTCACGGAAAGCGTGCACGAAGAGGTTAAAGAACTGGGAATCAATGCGACGGTAATCGAACCGGGTTACTTCCGCACCGGGTTTCTGAACACGGGGGGCAGCAATCGGAAGTTCGCATCAAACCTTTTGGAGACTGAATATAAAGGGACAACCGTTGAGGCTACTCGAAATGCGCTGGTTGCCTACAACAACCATCAACCTGGCGATGTGGTAAAAGGTGCCAAGATCATAGTTGATGTGCTCACGGGCACAGGCGTCGCGGCTGGGAAAGAGTTTCCAATTCGCATCCTCCTTGGTCGAGACTGCATGACAGATGTTCGTGCTAAAATGGAGCGGACCGAGAGGCTAATTAAGGAATGGGAAGATGTGATCGTCTCGACTGACCATGACGACGTTCAAAAGGCGTAGACTGGTAGAGAGACGGGCTAAATAGTATACGTACATAGTAGATACCTACTGACATAATGAAATGAATTTCGTGGATATGCATATCTACCTGCCCACTGCGCATCGATGAGAAAGTGCTATGTACTAAGGTTAGGAGCCCGTACCTACTCATTTCCCTGGATTATTAACTGGGAGATTGATTGTCAGCTCGTTCCTGCTACCAAACTGCTGCACTTTTTGGTAGGGTATATTTGTCCTGATCTAGGCAGTATTGGCATATGCAAGCTAACCTTTGATTCTACTTTATATAACTCAGTGTTACGAGCTTTCTTACCTACAGTATTTGCATCTTCCTGCTTCCAGCTATTGTAGCAAACTTGACACCGGCAGGAAATACTTCCTGTCAAAGTACCAACTTCCCCTTGCCAAATGCACATGTGGCTGTACGTGCAGGGGGGAACCACCCCAATCGGCATAGTGCGGTCCGTACACCTGGCAGGCGCTACTTGGGTGACAACGAGACATGCATGAACAGTAATTGATACAGCCTGAGTCCAACCGCCCAACAGCACCTGATCCAATAATAGTTGCAGAGACTGCAGGTGCTTCTCTACACCGCTGAGAAATTCCTTCCTTTTGCTTTTTGTCTCGTGGTCGGCAAGAGTCCCTGGGTATGTACTTCCGTACCGCATGTACCTACGCAGCAAGGAAGGTACAGGTGATTTCCTTGCGGGCAATAAGTGTGTACTGTAACTCCAGAACCTGCACTTGGATGAGTACAGCTGTACTTGCATCCTATGTACCCCTCGATGGATCCATCTGTGTACTAAGGTTAGGTAGGCTAAGAAAGTACTCCATACGCTGCTGCATGTATAGCGGTACAATCTGCCTCGTGCTAAGTTGTAAATTGGGTCGTCGGCCCCTCTTATTGTTGCCCACTTTGACTAGAGATCGTCAATCCGGGACCATTCTTCGGTCTCTGCCACCATCGTTACGTCGGACTCTGGTCGGTATTGTGGTATTGTGCTGGAGAACCTCATACTGGTACTAACAATAAAATCAGGAGGGGAGCCTAACCTTGCCCTAATTCCCTATTCCAGCTGACAACCTCTCTTGTTTTCACAATATCATCACTTCTTGAGACTTTCGATCTTATTCCGTCACTACACTTTCCACCATCATCTCCGATCTCTGCCCGGCCTGCTGTGCCTGGCCTAATAACAAAGACGGTTTCCCGCCCCATTCCGCCCCTGTTCTCGACCGGTCTCTATTCTCACCACTCCAAGACATCTATTTAAGGCAAGAATACGCTCCCGGTTTTTCTAGGCTTCTAAGTCGTCCAAAACCTATAGACCATTCGTAATACGCCCTGGAACTGCACTTGCAGGGATTTACATAGTCGACTGGTGCACTTAATACGACTCAGTCCCCCTGGGGAGATCAAAACTCGAGCCATCTTTTTAAGTTTAGCCTTTGCGATCCCGTGACATCTCTTTACCCCCGCGCGGTTTCATTTTAAGAGCAACACACTTAAAAGAAAGAACTACGGCGCACTCGACAAAATCCAGCCAGTCCTCTTGAGTCGTTCATTGGGCTTCAATCTTCTTTGGATAGCCTTCATCGATACTTCACCGCCGAGATGAAAGGTCGTCCCGTGGATCAGCTCGTCTACGAGCACATGTTCCCCAAACCACGTCCAAACGACGTGCAAAACTTCCAAGCCCTCCTTCACCGTTACCTCATCCTAGAAGTACGCCAAGAAGTCACGTCCTTTTATGGCCACCTCGACACTCAAGAAGCAAAATACCCAGGTCTCGATTATTGTCACCCCATACACCGTACGCGTCTCAGCCGCTGGCCCTGGCACCGCCGTTTGTTCCGCGCCTTCGACGCACTACGCCTAACCAATTACGAAATCTCCAATCTCACCAAATGGGAAGGAACAAAGTGGGCAAAGGAGCGATTTGAACGTGATTCCGGCATTTTTATCCGAGATACTGCTGGAGACGATATTCCCCCTTGGGTCGAGCCTGAGGATAGGCCACAGCGCACCGTCGAGACGCCGAGGGCCACCTCGGAAGAAGCTCAAGAAGAAAATCAGGACGATGTTGAAGAGGAAGGCGGAGAGGCTGGAGAGGAAAGCGACGGCGAGCTGGAGAGCATAGGATACGCCCTGAATGAACGTCTTCGGGAGCGCGCAGCACAGAACGAGGCAGCCGGTGCCGGTCGGCCAGCTCACTATGAGGATGAATGGGAGCAGTGGCTAAAGAATGCCATCGACTCGGGCGAATTTCCTTTCTTCACCGACCCGAACCAACAGCCGACGGATACAAACCTGATTCCTCAGGCGCTCTTTCCTCCCAACATGCTCACTGCCGCCAGAGCCGGTCAGTGGGAAGGGATACCCGACTGGCTTCGAGATATCATTCGTCGCACAGTCGAGTCCGAAAGGACCCCAAGGAACGAGCAAACAGATGCCTCTTCAACATCTCAGACCCAGTCGTCCGAACGGGTGGGAACCATTCTAGAACGGTTTGCAAACTGGCGCCGTTATTCGGAGATGTCCTTGTCGGCCGGTACAGGTAACCGGAGTGAAGTTCAACTACAACGCACTGCCCAACCGGGCGCATGATTTGGGCTTCCACCTCATCGAGTGTTCTAACAACGTGGATTCACCAAGATTACCAAGATACTACTTATGGCACTACCCGAGCTTATCCCGCCTCTTGCGCCATGAAAATGTTAGGTCGGAAGATGACGACATGAGCTACACGAAAGCTTAACTTTTATCCTAACAATCCCTGACACCTGGCGTGTCTATTGCTGGGCTAGCTGATCGAGCTAATCCTCTCTCCCTTCCCACATTATATCATCCATCAGCGTTGGTACGGGTATCTTGAAGTTTCACAAGGAAAACGAAGGGTTCAGTACATGCGATTTTAAGGCTGCAGGAAGGCTTTGGCGCGTATTTTACCATCAAGCATACCCCCGTTCTGATATTTGAACTCGTGAACACCGAATTATAATACCCCCCTCACGTCACGAACCCGAAAAAAACCTTAATTACGTTGAAAACGATACGGCGCTATCTCGCACGCTTCAAGCAGATTTCGACTTTACGGAATTCGGCAGAGCATCGCCATCGCCCTTTTCTTTCACCTTGTTCATAACTATCTAACCGGTACTAGCAAGCGAGGATTTATGCTTTTCTTATTCTACCCACCCACTTATTAGACGTTGCAGATAGGAAGTAATTGCAATTGAATTGCACATAACACCCCCATACACAGACACCATACGTTGATGGCTTGGTGACGCGCTATGCTAGTCTTTATGTTTATTGCCCTATTACGGCCAAACCGTCAATAGCCATTTCTTAGTGAACGGGCATGCATCAGGGGTTGACCTGCAAATATTTACCTACGCTTAGACTTGATGCCTTCAGTATGATCTAGCGACAAGTTCTAGAATCACTGAACCTCGTAACAATGTCTCTAATTGACGTCTCGGCTGGCTGGCTGTCGCGACTTCTCCGCTATAACGGCTGTCAGGAAGGTAAGTATCTACTATGTATGTAGGTCTTTGCGTAGCCGTGATTCGGAACAAGCACGTGTAAATATGAATCCTGACAAACTCTCTATATATATATATATAAGTGCCAGAGTCAGGAAGTCATGGCATCATGCCATCATTTATTTCGCTAAGACAATAAATACAAAACGCCATCCAGTTTTGCGGGTATGCACGCAGCACCAGTGAAAAACCGCAAAATCCGAGTCGACCCGATGCGACCACTAACTCCAGCAGCCAGTTCCAACGAGCAGTTTTTACATAACGTGTCGCCCCGTCCCTTCACAAACGCCAAACCCCTTAACTGATTCATTGATCCCATCCCACCTTTAATGCTTTACTCCAATGCTAATTCACGTCAATAAACTATGCTTCTCTACCCGATTACGTGTATATCCGGATGAGGCTGTTGAAACCTAACGGATACTCAGGCCTCCTTCGTCTAAGTCAGTCCAAGCACAAGTAACACAATACAAACCACGACCATCCCTAGAATGTTCTTCGGGGGCGTCCCCTGGTCCGGCGAGCGCCTACAGGAACATTCTGCGCATTGCTTGCTACGTTGGAGCCCCCTCGCCTCTGACTTCCCTTCTAAGGTTCGAGGTGTGACCACTCAGGGATGGCCTTGATCTGTTGCCACATGAATTTCTCGAGCTTGTTGGCCGACTTGGCGTACGGTGTGCTCTCATTGTTGTACTTTCGGCAGTTGTCGAAGATGAGGCGAGCATCCTTGATGAATTCCTCAGGTGTGGTGTACTGCTCGGCCTCGAGCTTCGTCTCCATCGTCGAGAGATCCATGGGCTCCTTAATTACCTCATAATAATCCGCCACATCGTCCTTGTTTACGGGGTTGAGGAAGGGCCAGGCCGACGCGTGATTTTGGAGATCATTTAGTAGGTGCAGGAGTTGGTTGTAGTTCGGGCCGTGTCGTGGTTGGCGGGCCAGCTCGTCCATATCGGGCGACCAGCCTGACTCTTGGATCGCGGCGATGGAAAGAGGGTTTATCGGCATCACGCCGGTCCGCCACTCGCTAGGAGGTGGATGCTCTACGTGTGACTTGGAGAAAGCCCGAATCTTGGCATGAACGCATTCCTTCTGCTTAAGTAGCATGCGACCCATCTCCAGATATCGTACGCGTGGCAGCATCGAACACTGCATGATAGTACCTCCTTCGTAATCCTTGATATACCCCATCCATACTGACCGCGGCAGGGTGATCTCTTTCGTGAAGCCTTGCTTTTTGAAGTAGCCGATGGCATAGTTGTCAGCATAGGTGAGGAAATGCATGACATCACTGGTGGCCTTGACATAATCTTTCAAATGGGACATGAGATGTGCACCATAGCCTTTTACCTGCTGGTCACTACTAATGGCACAGAAGACGATCTCGGCGAATTGGCGTCCCTTGAAGGGCCTGTAAGTGATGCCACCAACTACTTCCAGTGGCTTCTTCACAATTGCTATCGACAGATGGGTTCGGTCGTATACGAGGCGTGCAATATAGTCTTTGGGCATCTTGGGTAACTGTTTCTGGAAAATGCATTTTAGGCCGGTAAGTATGATGAGGGATTCTCGCTCGTTGTCGTTGTTTACTACGCGGAATTCGATCTCGCCTGTTCGTTCTTCGATGACGGCGGGCTGTGAAGAATCTGTGTTAGTGAAAGTCGCAGAGGCACTGCAACGTTGGCAGTTTGCACAGATTGACTTGAGCGCATCTTGCGAGACGTTGGGGGCGGGCAGCGAAGGAGTATTCTGAGTTGCTTCGGTGGTGATATTTTGAGTGATGCTTTGGCCCCTTGCACTTGCAGCGGCGGATAGCGCTTCCCCCAAGTCATGAACCATGGAATCTGGCGGTTGATCTACCTTCTCTGGGAAAGGAATAGGTTTCATGACGGGCTTTTGGTCCGGTTCTGCCGAGTCATCTTCGTGTTTGGCGCGTTTCGAGGCGGTAGGCGACGAAGGGTCGTCAGTCGCCTTTCGTTTTCCATCTACGTACAGATCTTGTTAGCAAGTTCGTAGAGTATAAAATGCGTTTATATTGAACCCACTCTCATCTTTCGTCATGATGCCGAGTGCTAGCAGCAAGGCGCGACGTTGTAGGGGTGGTTATCGATCGTACAGTTGCACAAGATGGTTGATGATCAATCACGGGGAGGCAGCGATAAGGCTTGTGGAGATACTGTCCAATGGGGGTTAGAAATGTGGGGAAGTTGGTTACGTACTTTACATATGTGGACGGTACGTTGTGCCTTAAGCAGGCACGTCTATCTTAATACGGTAAGGACATGTGCTTAGGCAATCCCCCACCATTTCTTAGCCCGACTAAACCCCATACAGAAATTAGAGCCACCGTTGCAACTTGTACAGTAGGTAGCTGCTTCGAGCTTGATTGTATTAACGCCAGGAAGCAAACAATCGGCGTTGCGACTCTCTATAGTTACGTGTCAAGTTGTGAAGCAGCAACATCAATTCTCGAGCACAGCGATTTTTTAGCCTATAATCAGTCAAAACATCAAGACGTTCTCGCCCACGTCAATCACTGCATAAGGCGTCTAAAACCGAATACATACGACTTCGACGGCCCATCTAGTGCCCGTCAACCGGTTCCTGCGCTTGTCCATGGATTCCTCACTGCATGAGATCTGGCAAACTGCTTCTGGCAGTCCATTCCAACCCGCTGTAGGAAAGGGAAGCCAGTTCTTCGTCGCTTTCGTTCTGTTACTACTCGGATTGTCCCTGTCGGGCGCATTCGCCTTCAGTACGTATCAATCGAGACTTCGTTTCGTCTCCGCAGGTTTGTTTGTGAGCGTAGCTGACATATTGCAGACCGGTCATTCATCAACCTCTTCGTAATTGGAGCCCCAGCCTCCTTAGTCCTAGCGTACGTTGTCACGACAGTCGATAGCGTTTCCAAGTCTAATTTGTCAACAGTTTTGGGACGGTCTACATGTTCTGCGCAGTCGGAGTTTACGTTTAGAAAGAAAGATATACCCCCCAAAAGCGACAGGAGGACTAGAAAGAGCGTCTCCGTGTACAATAGATGAATTGAGGCTCGCGTTAAAGCCACCTGTTTACCCACGATTTGATTTTTGAGTGAAGGTACTTGGTTTCTCGTCGCGACATTCGAATCACGAGACGTTTTACCCCGGACATACTATCCACTACATCACAATCATTCGAGATGGCATCCTCGGCTGGCTCCATCCCGCCACAACAACCTCTTTTCCGAGCGGTTGCCAGCTCCACTAGGCAAATATATCAACTCTTAAAATGCATTAGCTTCTCGCCCAAGGTCGACGTTCAACTCACGCACGATGGGATCCGATTCGCAGCCGACCACTCCCGCGTTATGCAGGGTGAGCCTCTGTCTGTACATTATTACTTTGGGGATTGAGCTTCTAACCTGTCGATAGGCGTGGCATTTCTCGATAAAACACTTTTTACTGCCTACAGTCTTAATTGGGCTGAGGACGCAGATACGATGCCACAGTTCCAGATGAATCTTTCTGCTTTTCTGGAAGCGCTACAGATCTTTGGTGCCACGGACGTTGCAGCCAGAGCAGCCAAGACTGACGCCGACCCGTATCGTAGCAATCTCCGCAACTATCGTCCAGATGCTTTCAGTCATCAAACTTTGGGCATGCCTGGTACGTGTTGCCTGATCTACGAAGAAGCCGGTTCGCCCCTTACCGTCATCTTGGAGGAATCGGGTGTAAAAACACAATGTAATATGATTACGTACACGCCTGAATCCCCTGATGATATCCCCTTTGATCGAGCAGATCTCAATTTCAAAATCATCATGCAGGCTCGATGGCTCTTGGACAGCCTCTCCGAGCTGGCCCCAATGTCACCGGCCCGTATCACTGTTTCTGCCTCACAAAATGCGCCCTATCTCAAGCTCTCGAGCAGTGGGGCCGTTGGTAGTGCCAGCGTCGAATTTTCTAATGGACGAGATCTTCTCGAGACTTTCTCAGTGGCCGAGCCCTGGATTCAGAGCTTCAAGTTCGATCTGGTGAAGTCTGCCAGCGAAGCGATGCGTATAGCGAGCAAAGTGAGCTTCCGCGGCGACGGGCAAGGCGTTTTGAGTCTACAATTCATGGTAGAGATGGAGGGCGGAACAGTCAGCTTCCTGGATTTTCGCTTCGTCCCGTATATCACGCAAGAGGATGAGGAAACCGAATCTGAGAGCGGAGAGGAGGGCTGAAACATTTAATTGATCTCGCTGTTCGGTGCGAATATCTCCTTGGTATCCCAAGCTCAAAAGTTATTCAATTGCAGAATAGGTTAGGGTTATAGACAAACAACGTACGTCAATCGATGCCCTTAGCTGAGATAACAGACTGCACCTTTTACGTGAAATACCCGAAGACTTCATAGTGCTACGAGTGCCTTGAAGTAATCGGGCCATATTCACCAGAGAACTAGCTGTTGTCTAGACCTGCCTTTTAGATGAGCTGTCCAGCTGAGTCTGTTCCTCGAGCTAGCCATCCCACCTTGGGTCATAGCCCTGCTGAGTCCCAACCAGCGAGAACGCCACGATGTCTCACGGCCAGAGGAGAGAACTCCACACCACCATCTCGTGCCTCGTGCTCCCTGCTGTCATCTCAAGCTGTGTGATGACATATGTGTTTAACCTTGCCACCGTTTCTAAGTAACGCCACGTACTTGTGATACGAGTCGATGTCTCAATATTCAGATACATATTAATCAACAGATAGATGCCAGCCGCGAACAAATCTGAATGTCGCTCTCCTGCTGCGACTAGATCATAGCAGAACGGTGGTTATTCGAGGAATAAATAAGGGAACTCTACGGCCAATCCGGAGTTCTATAGCTATATTATACCCACAGACTACGCCATAAACTCAGCCGAGATACGTGTCTCCCCACGATAGATTGCTACTAACTCGGAGATGTCTCAGTGTTATAATTTTGGTTTCTCTCACATACGGATTCCCTCGTTCCAGTCCCATAAAGCTCGCGAATTACTTACTCGTCGAATCTCACCAATATACTCTAAGAAAAACACTCTTCTATTGGGCCAAGAGAGCGGAAGCAAAGCCGATCAACGCCATCATTAGATAGATTACCAGCTCGCCGGATTATGGGTACACGAACTCTTCCTTTCTTCCCCACGATGATAGACATATTATCAGCTCAATACCACGTGGCTGATTTAGACCTCAGGGGGTACTTTCCAATGACACTCAGCTCTAATTGGATGTTATCATCACGAGAGAGTATCATATAGCTCGATCACTTATTCCCACGCTTAGAGCCACGATTCCCAGACAAACTCAGATCAAGCCGCTTACCGTCTACGTCACGAGACTATGTACATGATGCCTCCTGGGTTCCCAGTCTTTGTTTATTCTTTTCATATCCTCTCTAGTCGGCTTGATCTAGCTTCTTCGCAAGCCCTCTGCTTTCGAGTTTGCTTCCTTGTTAGCAATAGCAGGTGACCACAGCGTTCTCGGTCTAGGGGGTTTTAGGGGGTGTAATGTGGATTTGACGATGGACACTGTACTAGAAAGCGAACCAATGGAGTATGATACTTGACGTAATATCTTAGCAAGCCCGGATTCGCTGGAGAGACTTAACAAGGCTTCATGGCTGTTTACCTGGCAGTCATTCACCTTGCGCAACGTCGCGCCACACGAGGCTAGCTCTTACACCCACCCTTCTCAATGCAGGCATCTTTCAATACAGCATTATCTATTCGGGTGAGGTCTTGTTATCCTCATGGGGCGGTACCAATGCCTTTATACTATAGAATGGAGAACACACCGGCTCTGCCGTGCTGTGAGCGCACTGAGATTATACACCCCCTCAGTTTCTCCATGAGAGCTCATTCGATGAATGTCTGAAAGCCGATTGGCGAGGCATAGGTGAGATTCGCTGGCTGACCACCTCTCGCTTATTAGTTCTGTAGTCTGCCCCGTTCACTCGTCCCATCTAGTTATCTAGTCATCCGTGCTCTTCAATGCAATCCCCTCAGTAGCCCAGGTCAAGCCCAGTGTTGTGTGGCGCTCAACCACGGCACGTAATAAGAAACGAGCACGGGACCGTTTGTAGGTATGATCGCCACCTCTTTCAGTTGTGCAGAGAACCGGATCCCCAAGTGCGGCTATCCTAAACGAAGTGTGGGAGGTTAGACAGGTTGGAGGACAGATGGATTCCGCCGTTATTGTGTCTATTTATTTGTCCGATACCAGGTCCCAGGCGGGCCTTGGGATCTTCGCACTTAGATGTGTGAGGCTACGGGAAGCTTCTAATGTTATTCGTTCGTCATATATTGTTGTCTTGTAATCTTGTCTAGACGGCCAGGGACCACGCGCTACCTGGGAGGTAGATCTACAGGAAAGAACGGAGATACATTGACGGCCCCTCGTGCTTTCTCTATCGAATGTGTACGACAACTCTGGGAAGCGCCTACAATCCTGTTTCCTCATTGCCATTTCCCGTGCTGTTGGATAGAAGGGGCGACCATCATTGGACGACGTTGTCTCACCTTAGTAGTACAGGACACAAACAGCTCAACCATCATCAGAAACCTTTCATTGTCATACAATACCAGAACATCGCCAGTCCATTCCCATCCTGCCGTTTACTCTTCATAGCAGAGACAAACATACTAGACCAACTAGACTTTCGAGTATCCCCCCGTCAATACTACCTCCACCTCCACAAACCAAAAGCCCCTACAACACGATGTGCGGCCTCCCACTCACATCGAACGACGAAGAAGGCTCCAGCGCTGGCTGCCTGGGCAGTATCCAATCACATCTAGCGCGTCTGATACCGAAGCGCAGAACATCTCCCGAGATTGATACGAACGCCGGCAGTAGCGCAAGGGCTCCGGTCCTGACTCCGTATGTGCCGCGGCATGGTGCCTCGACGTTCTTAAAGACGGCGACGCCCAAACAGATGAGAAAGGAAAACGAAATTCTATAATTGGGCCGTCTTTAGGGTAACAATATTTATTATATTGGTATACACAAACATTGGTGGGCTCTTTTGCAAAGGACAATACGATCTTGACATGGCCGTCCCAGATCACAACGTTGTGGCGAAGATCGCCTGTGGCCCCTATCTGCCACCTGCTCCGATGTTTTGTACGGTTACGCCGAGCCCGTGCGCAGGGTGTCGGAAGGGGGCCGAAAGTTCTCCTTTGCATGTTTGTCAACGGTCATTCAGTCATTCAGTAGCTTAATTATTTGGGGGGCATGGGGCGGAACTTGGTGGACTACGGGTCTGTGCAGTCAGCGAAGTCACTACTTAGTCAGATGACCAACCATTTCGAGGATGGGTTTACTCGGCCCCATGTACTATCAGAACACCTGGGATATGCACGCGTTTCTCTCTCTAGTGTACGGAAGACCTTTTGAAGGCGGCTAGGAGTGCTCGGCATTGGTTTATTAGATTCGGCTCGGCGTCGCTGGTTATCCGGAGCAAACGACTTGCACGGGAGCAATTGCCGACTCAAACACCGACCCGTCCTTTTTTTCACTAAGGGTTATCTCGTATTGTTTTCGACCCGGTTACTCAGCGCGATTGCAACTATGAGGGGGCGGCACAACAAGCCATCAGACTCATACCTTCCTGAAGCTAGTCGTTATTATTGCACGATGTTTCTGGCAGGAGGAAAGACCGTTGCTGAAAGGATCCATTTCATTTTCATGCGGAGCATAGTGGGACTACGGCGGCTGGTCTAGAACCTCGCTGTGAGACGGTTGTCGTGGCATTAAGGTATCCTCAGTGTGAGATGAAGGTCCTAACACTAGTCGCTCTCATCCAGCTTCTTACCTTAGCGACAGAATGGGATCGATTACCAAGCCTTAGCTCATGCTAGAAGGATGAAGCTCTGTGTACTCTAACCAGAAAATCGAGCCTTACCATTGTGCCGCGCACGTGGCTATCTCATGGCTTTGACAGGATCGTGGATTCTTGGTGCGAAGGCCCTGAAAGTCTTTCCCGGATATTCTCCCAGTCCGGCTTTCCCCATTCATAATGAGCGATTTGTCTGCCTAGATAAGTGACCTGGATCGTGCGGGCGCGTTTAAGGATGAAGCGAAATGAGTCGCAATATGGTCGCTCACCGTCGCATCGAACAATGGCACCTGAGTTTCGCCGGTTGACACGCCAACTGCCTCCCAGTCGCTTGTTTCATGTTTGAAAGTTAGCCCTGTAATCGGCAACAAACCCTGTAGGAGGAGGCAAGGTAGGCGGATTCCAGCCGTGGTGGTGGCACGGCAGCAGATTTGGCGGGCGTATCTGCAGTATCGCATGTTTTGTGATACACTGCAACGCTGCAGGTGAGATGGTCTGTCTTGTCGACCCCATACTGCGACACAGATATCCTTTTTGCAGCAAGTCAATTTGGTGGCTACGACTTAATATCTCTTCCGATATCATATTAGAGCTGCCTATTTTCAACAGTGAAAGTCAGGTGTTTGTACGCATGAGGCGCTGGCCATAGGTGCCGTCTAGTAGTACATGCTTTGCAAACTTCATCTTCTTGTGACTTGTTTCAAACTAATTGTCTCTATTTCTAAGAGAAAAGAATCAGCTTGTTGCAAAAAATAGAAAAGAGTAACGCTGTTTTTAGTTCCTGCTGAGCCGGTCGCTTAAGTTTAGACGAGGCATGTCACACATGTTACGCTACTAGGCACGGTCCTTTCATGGTATCCCTACTTTAGGTAGCTTCCCAAACTACAAGTTATTCGGGTCGTGTGAAATTAGGGAGGCGTTCGTGAGGTGTTACATAGCCGCTCATATTCCCAAGTAACGTAGCTTACCTACCTTCCGAATGTCTTGCATGTTTCTCACCATGAAAGGAAAAAGGAGCCGTATTCAGCAGGAGAAATAATCTTTTTGCAAGCCACAGAAGGAAAGAATGCTGCACTCGTGCAGCGCAGCAAGCCTTTGTGTTGTTTTTAATAGCAACGAAGTTCATGTTTTGCCTTGTAATCATTGCGGATGTACCAACTGCGAAAACAAAAGAACAAAGCAAATAGGATTAAGGATTTTTACGAGGATGAAGTTCATCTTGAATATTACAATATGTATATCTGTCGTCAGCAAGCAAGAAAAAACAATTTACCTACAAAGGAGGTGAGTTCTAAATTGAGGAAGGTTTTTTTTGTTGGCTTGATGGTGATTCCTGATTAGACAAGACACGATCGTACAATACTTACGAGGAAAATGTTGTTAACAAAAGAAGGGGGCCGAGCGAGGCATTGGCTACAGTATAGCACTTATAAGGCAGCTCGACAGGGGGGCGTATATACTTACATGCATGCCGATGAGGGTCCCTTGCCGCTGATACCGTGGGGTCTAGTCTATTAGTTCTCCTGTTGAGTGGATATACTTACAGTGCTCTCTGCTCGAAACTGTTCAATGTATCATGCAACGTCTCTTGACTGCGGCCAAGCTGGGCTGTGCAATAAGTATACCTAGCGCAGTTTGCTGTGAATGCAAAAACCTTACAGCTTTCTGTACTACACCGGTGCAAGTAGAGAGGGGTGAGTCGCATTAATGTCAGAGGTGAGTTATCTCAGTGTTGACTTGACTTACTCTAACGATCGTATGGCAGGCTTTATCAAGCCAAGCTGCCTATGCGGAGTACTGTAGATTCCTCCAACAAGATTCATAAAGGCCCGGTGGATTTTGTGACGCAAACTCTCTACAGGGTTGACAGGGGAATATTGGGGTACGACATGGAAGATGGGGCGTTGATTATTACCTCTTCAAGCAACGCGCGTCTAAATGGACGATCGAGGGATCGATGGGCGGGGTTCAGTGGTGGGATAAGCGCAAGCTAAAGCAGGACAAAAGAGAGTCTTTTTGTCAGTTTGTGATACGGTGGCTATACTCTAACCCCTAGTCCTCTGTCGCGAAGCATTCTCAAACTATATGTCATTGCACAAAATATGCTAACCTTGATTACTGGACTGCCATGGTTCGCAACGCAAAGAAGTGCGAGGAGGAATCCTCCATGACGCACAAGCTAAGCTAAACCCGCCTCGCCCGCTTCACCCAGTTGGAAAGGCATGCACTAAAAGTGCCGTGTAGGATGACTGTTGCGTCACGCGGAGGTTCTAACTCTTCCTACCAACGATCCCCCGCCTAGGCACGACGTCAAAGGAATGGATGTATATAGACCTTGGGGTGGAATATGAAAATGCCATGCCTTTGACTGAAAATGGGCTGACTGTTTCTCTCTTTGGCTATAGCCTCTGGCATGGCATAGCTGTGCGCAGTCGTATCTCGGATGATGCGGATCAGCTAGTATACGGAGGGTACGGGCAGGTTCGAGAAGTGACATGCCTTGTCGCAAGTATATTCGGGGTCAGTAGGTAAGCTAGTAGCAATGGAACAGATCAATCTGCCCTACATGCCTCATGATACCGTTTGATGAAATGGAAAGAAAAAAGCCTCCTTTTCTGTGCCAGCACCCTTTTCAATGTTGGTAACGAAGTAGATGGGTATTCTCTGGGCGTTTCAGGATTCGGGGGTTCGCGGTAACGAAAGCGGATGCGAAGGCAGAATACCTAGGCAGGCTCTACATCTGTAGGCGACCCCCTACGTTAGCCTGGCTATGTAGCACTTGGAGATACTACCTAGGTGAGTGCCTACCTAACTCTATTAGGTACTCTAAGGACTTACATCACAATGGTGTTATCGCAGCCTGAAGTCCTTCCACGCTTGGCCTTCAATGATGTCAAACTCGAAGATTTAACCTAGTTTGCGCCACCTACGCCTCATTTTGCATGCTCTTCTTCCATTCTCTCAACGCCTTATGTCCTTCATGACTAAGGTCATGTTTTACACGATATTCACATTGGTTAGGTGCAGCAACTATTTCGACTGCAGATATGGTTGGTGTTCTTATAAACTGCTTTACCACGGTACCGGCGCGGTATTTTAAACCCTTCGGTCCCGGGTTACCTATCCCAAGCTTATTGTTCCTCTGCTGGGCCTGCCTGGTAAGTACCTGCTGTAAGTCCCTGCTGTAAATCCCTTCTGTAAGTCACCGGCCCTTTTGGGTAGCACAAATATCCTTGGCAAAGTTCTTAACGCGCAGTACATTTCAATTATTGCAAATGTATTGAGTTCTGCATCCCTTCAAACCCAGATGAATAGGGCGCAACCCAACAGAAACGACAGACTATCCCTGTTTACTGACTCCGTGCCATGCATCTGATTCCATACCCGTTGCTGTCGTGAAGCGTCAGAATTCCGGATTCGACTCGAGTGGGGCAATTGCGATCAAAGTCGGGGGGAGGCTGGAATGCTGTTTGATGAATCCTCTTCGTGAATCCGTTTGTTAGTAGGTAGTACAGCAGTATGTAAGTACAATAATGGGTATACATTCCAGTTCCGTCGGCTGAAGATCCATCTTTGTCACAGTAACGGTTAGGACGGTAGACCATTTTTTTTCCCAACCTGTTAGCTGATTGGCATGTTTGAATTCCAGTTGAGTGATCTTGATCCTTCCACGACAACGGCCTGTACTTGTCGCTATCACTCACCACCAATAATGTTGACAATTTTACAGTTTTCGTGCCCCTCATACAGAGTCCGTACATCATGCGCATACATATATTTTCTTGTAATCTGTAGAGCTTACAGTAATAATAAGTGTGTATTATTATTAGGTAGCACCAGGTAGATTACGTGTCCTGACAATCGGGATCGGTATAGAGTACAATAGAATACCCTTTTTCACCTTTCCGACCCGATGGATCTAGACCACAATAGTACGGATACCCAGCAAATCTCAGCTGACATTGCTCGGTCACTTCGACTATCTGAGAGTAACTGCCAACACAGGGTATCACTGAACAGAGAACATACCGGGAGAAAACAGCGGGCTGCCCCAGGTGTTGCCCGGAAGACCTGTTACCACCTAACCTACACTCTGCTTTGCCTGTACAGCGCTGCGGTAGCAATCAGCACTTGCAACTCGGACTCGGATTCGGACTCAACACAAATATTGCATATGTGTCTGCTGCTACAAAATCAAACTGACAGATACATTGTACCAGCACAGCATCACCTAAGCAAAGTGTCTCAACATTCTTTCTCACTCATCTGCGTTTGCATTCTATTTCCGCAATTGTCTGTTTGACCAGTTCTAGCCTGCTGTTACATTCCTCAAACGGTAAGCCTGTATGCGTTCGCAGGCAGAACATCATGCCAGATAACTATTTTGACGTCAAGCTAACCTCTTACCGGTCTTATGGCCCCCCGTGACTTCAAAATCCGTCATCGGTACATTCTTGCCGGTACTTATTGTGAACCGTACCATGCGAGCGACAAAGGGCCTTGAACGATACGATCTGCGCTAGGTTCTCAAATATAGAAACTCGCCAATGGGCGGACAAAAATAACAGGCTACAGCAATTCACTAATGGGGAAGATCCCTGTCTTAGGTGGGCTTGGCTGACTGCCCCGAGGGTCGACACCCCCGGTCTTCCCGCGATGCTCCACTGAGCCACACCAGCTCTACCAGGTCCCTCCTTGGGCGAGAGTCTCTGCCTTCAGCCGAACCAGGCATCTTCTTTGCAGACTGGAATCCATCCATGTCACCTCACCCCCCGTTCCAGCCTCTGTGTGCGGTAGGTACATTCATTGTAGCATGACAGGCGAAGCAGTACGATGTAAGTACAAACGGAGGTACTCGGGGCTCCGCCGCCGCTGCTACTACTGCTGCTTCTAGTTTCGATGCTCGATGCTGGCTGTGCCGTTATGTATACTCTCGTTAGGCTGCCTTACTGGATGGCCAAACGAGCCATTAACATTCCTTGTCTCGTACCCCGAACTGGTGTTGAAAGAAATATATGATTATGTTGCCTCCCTGCGATCTGCGCATGTATTGATACCATCTCCCTTGGGTTGGTTGTTGTTGCGTGGTCACAATGTTGTCTAGATCGAGCCTCAGTATTCGAAATTTCATACCCCACCGGCGACCTAGCATTAGTGATGAGGACATGAGTGGAGCTGAATCCAAGAATGAAGATAGCAATGGCAATATTCCAAGATCAATGAAGGATCAAGATGGTGGCAATAATACCCACGCTGCTGCTGCTGCTCCAAAGAGACGATCTAGTCGCAAGCCACGAGCATCAGCACCGGTACCTTTTATAGCCACGACCCCTCTCACCCATTACGATATCCTGAGACCACTACCACCACTGCCGAGCGAGACGCCACGTTCTTCAGGCAGCTTGTCGGACAGATGCGAACGTCATGTCGAATGCGATTGCCCGCTATTGAATTCGAGAAGAAGATCGCCTCATTATACGACTTCGCCCAGGAAACGCAGCGAGGATTCCACGCCGATATTGTTGGACGCGAACAGTTGCGGTGCCGATGATTCACTCACTAGTCGGATACCAAAGTCCCGTTTTTACCTTTCCAGAAATTCCAAGAGCAAAGAGGACGTAGACCCGGCCCGGCCATTGTCTTCCGGGACGGAGCACAAAGAGGAGAGGTCAGAAGACAAGGAAGCGAATGAGAAGTCGGTCTCGGGTCTTTTAGAAGACGTCCAACAATTCATGCAAGAGACAGAGGATGCCTTCAAGGCCATTGGTACTGCCATTTCTGAAGTACGTCCCGTTCAAAGCATCATCATCGACACAAAGCGGAGAAGCACCTCAGAGACGGCATCCGAATCAGATTCTACGCCACCCACCCCGCCTCCAAAAGAGCTACCAGCTTCAAACGACAGCCCAGCCTCACTTTCAAAGAGTTTGCCGACAAGAATGTCGTCCGTATTTGATTCGTCTCCGGAGTCGTCGCCAAATATCGGGTTTTCTTCTCAAGTACCCAGACAGAGGAAATCTAAGAAATCCGGGCGAACAAGATCCATGAGGCCACAACGGAAACCCGCGGCGCTGAAACAGGCGGTGAAGAGCGGTCCAAGATGGACACTCACAGAAAATGTCTCAGAGCTGTTGACAGGCAAACTGTTTCACCTGCACAGGATCCAAGCAGACGAGATGCTCACGCCTGATGAGATTGAGGCATATAAGCAGTTGAGAGAAAAGAAGCTACAGGAGGAGAAGGAGGCCGAGATGTTGGAGACCGATGTGGCAGACACACCAGTCGAGCCATTCCACCTCGACGACCTGCCCTCGCGAATTGGTTCGGCGGGCGTGAAGACGAACGCGGAGGAATCGACCGAAAATCCTTCTATCGTATTTTCTGAAGACGTTGTACAGCGAAACTTTTCGTTTGAAAGACAACGTAAAAACTCTATTTCTTCATCACCACCCGAAAGACCCTCTACAACGGCACGGTCATTTAATCAGCCCAATACCTTTCCCATGCCATCCCCGAGTAAACCGGTCTCGAGACACTTACGGTCCGCATCGCGCGGAAAGGTGACCGAGCTCCCGATCATACCCGAAGCGTGTGCCACTACAGAATTCGTATACCTGAGAGCGTCCCCCCATTCCCTAACCACCCCTCGCTTTCGACATGGACCCATCCGGCTATCTCAAGCAGACCTGGTCCCAGACGTGAAGCTGGGGGACGAAGGGCTCGATTGGACAGCATTTCAAATGGCAATTTTGGGAGGTGCCGGCGACTGGTTTACGGACAGTGACGACACGATACGGCGAAGGGATGCAGAAGAGATTGCCGACATCGCCGAGTGGTGGGGCTCGTGGAACTTTCGAAGCACGGGCGAACTCATCACCAAACCCTACGAGGCACCAAGTCCCACGAGCACGCTCTCGGGAGACGAGATTCCGGACATTTCGTACACCGAGATCAAGATGGATAACCCGTACCAACCGCACCATCCATGGCGGCGCGCATCCCGCAAATCGGGTGCCGATAGTCTCCAGCTCAATCTCGACTTTGCGAAACGCGCGCCAAGCTTCTATATGGATGCACAGTCGATGGACGCGCAATGGAGACTCGATAGTGAGCAAAAGCAAGTCGTCAATCGCGACAGCGTCGGCAGTTTGCCGCCTAGTCCGATGTTGGACCTTCGCGTTCGCAGCGAGGATGGGGACGACTTTGACGTTGTACCCATGGGATATAATCTGGGACATGATTTAGGGGACTTTTTGAAATGGGAAGCAGAGCATGCTTATGCCGGGGATTTCAATTCACCGGCGTAAACACTGTAGACAGACGGACAGCATGTTGGAGTTACATCACGCATCAGTCTTTGGATATGCCGGCGTTGGGTGCAATGAAGGAAAGACAGACATGATTGATACCCTCAGGGAAGGCATATAGAAACTTTCTATACCTGTACCTCTACGAGACTTAGGGATTCGATGCTAAACAAAATACCTACTACGGGTTGAAGGATACTTAATTGCCTAAGACATCAAGATATTGTGAATATGTTGTGATGGTGCAACTGACAGTGCGTATGTGAACCCCTCACGGTGACTACCAACTACCACATCAGCATTGCATGCACGATTTCGTTACTCGCTGTTCATGCAAATGAGCGACAAACAAGAAGCTATAGCTAAGATGGGTGAAGCGGGCAATATCTCGACAGGGGTGGATGGACTAAGAATAAAGTTTGAGTCAATGCAGCTCGTGTCGGGCAGAGTGTCCGTATCGAACCTTGAGCTTGACTCTCCCATAATGCCCGTCCTTCTTCGCGTAAGGCCCAGACATACCGTTTCTACCGACTATCGAGGAGAGGAATCGAGGGGGAATCATGAAGAAAATTGACTATAATTTTCCTACAGAATCTTGAATACTCTCATCGCCTTAATCAAATCGTCTCATTTTATGGCGAGAGGGACGTTTGGAGACTGTCCTCGCCTATTCGCTGTCTGGTACAGGAGTAGACGAAACCTGTTTGACGACTTGTGCCGAATTAAACTCGTCCGAGCCTCGCATATACTTCCCTTCCGCTGCTTCTCCCCTAGTCTTTCAGTCATTGTCACCGTTATTGTCTTGGAAACAGCCCGCTATCCATTACACTAGCCTAAAACTTACAGATGAGTTGACCTGCGTAGAGACCAGAGCAGATCTCTGCAGCGCGGGCGGATTTGATTTACCCACTAACCATATCTCTTGTCATGTCTTTCCCTCTCATAATATAATATAGTGCGCATATTATTCCCGTCGAGTAATACCCGCATACAAATGGATCTACTTCGTGCTTTAACCTGGTTTCTATCTCTTGGTGCCGTGGCTAGCATAGAGAGAGAGCCGTACGACGATGCCACACTCACTCTCACGTCGGTCGGGTGTCCGGATCCCTTTATCACTATATTTCTCGGCCAATACTATTTAGTAAGTCGGGTGACGATCTGTCACGCCTTGTCTCATCGCACACCCGCTAAGTTAGGTGTTAGACATACACTACAGGCAATAGAGTCGAAGTGTGGTCTTCGAATAGCTTGGTAGATATAGAAAGATCGGCTATCAGGCACCAAGTATGGTATGAAAGTTCCCGTTGGGGCTCTCTCGTAGCTCCTTCTGATATCTGAAGGAAGCTGCTCACGACCACACAGGACGCCACCACGCGACTCAGAACACTCGGCGGAGCTCTGGGCACCAGAGCTTCACGCTATTGACGGTAGATGGTACATCTACTACACAGCAGCCGACCCGAAAGTAGGCGGCAAGAGCCACCGAATGTACGTTCTCGGCGGACCACCAGCAATAGAACATCCATGCTCGGGGCAGTGGCAGTTCCTGGGACGCGTACGCGGCATGCCAGAACAATGGGCCATCGATGGAACAGTATTCGAGATTGATAACCAGCTGTACTTTGCGTATTCGGGATGGCCGATCGACGCGAGCGAGCGGTACAGACCCGAAGAAGACGATGGATTTCTCTTCTATGGAGGAGAGTATGAGAAGCAGGCAGATATCACCGACGATAACAGCGGGGGACACAGCAAACGTAAATCACCAAATAATGGCGATGGCCAGAATGAGCACGAGAACAAGATAACACACGACGTCTCGGGAATGCTACAACAGATCTACCTCCTCCGCCTTGACACACCTTCAGCAGCAGACACCAAACCGGTAGTCATCAGCAACCCGACAGAGGAGTGGGAAATAACCCGCGACAACAACGGCGCGCACGCCATCAATGAAGGCCCGGAATGGCTTACCTCTCCCGACGGACGGTGGCGGGGGTTGGTGTTTTCGTGCGCCGCATCCTGGACGAATCAATACAAGATGGCCACGCTGCAGTACATTGGCGGACCGCCCTTAGATCCGGCATCGTGGCGGAAGTCTAAGACACCACTTCTGCAGACGAGAAGATACGTGCGGAGTACTAATGCCAACGATATCGTGAACTCGGGCAAGGGCGGAAATCACGCCTCTACATCAGGCTCAACGGAAACAGGCACGTTTGGCCCAGGCCACGGAAGCTTCGTCGACCTAGGCGGCGGGAGCGTAATAGCCGTATACCACGCCACTAACGGTCCGAACGACGGATGGTTCAACAGACTAGCGCGCGTGCAACGCGTGACTTTCCTAAAAGAAGATGGGGCACCTTACATGGGCCAGCCGTCCGGGTCTGAGATATCATCATCTGATGCCAGCTTCATCACTAAAATAATGAATAAACTCAAACTCGGCAAACGCGCTAAGAAGAACCCGAGTGGTAATGGGAAAGAGGAGCAATTGAGGGCCTTTCTCGAGAATGCCAGGGCTACCAGGGCCGAGATGGGGGACGCTGATGCTGATGCTGATGCTGATGTCCCTACTGATAGTAGTGATGATGAGGCGTAAGCGTCATGCTGATGGAAGGGATATACTTGGCTCGCTCTTGCGCTGACGTACCTACCATGCGCAAGCGTTAGTGTGGGGGCGGGGCAACAAACCATTGGCGTTGGTGATGCATGCTGCAGTGAATATATGGTGTTTTGGCAAGGGGACTACTATGTACTCTGCTGACTACCGTATTTGCTTTTTATCTTGGCAGCGGACAAAAATCTACATATTAGGTATCTATCTCTGTATAAAGGCTCTAGAACAACTAGAATCAGTAGACTGAATACCTAGGTAGATCATGGCGGTGTATACCTGTCTAATATACTTGTCTAATATACCTGCATGCCGTGTCCGTGTGTGATGTGTGCCTATAGTTTGACCTATATTACTCTTGGCTTCACAGCTAAGCTTGTCAATACCTATCTACTAATCGCTTAACTCTACATACTAACGACGGAAGTAAGCACGGCCCTCGGTATAATCCAACGTTGGGGGTTAGTTAGTTAGGTAAGGGAGGTATTGGACGGCAAGACCGAAATGCTGGTACCCTATTACTCCAACCCAGCCAACCGGACCTGACCCAACTCGACCATGACCAGGTGACTCAGTCAATATAGTTGCCGCAAACGGTCTACTGTGTTGCTAGTAAGTAAGTATGTATGTATGTATATAGGTACATACTTAGGTATGCGCGACGGTTCAATAATCTCGGGGCTGTGCTGCACGCACCTAAGCACACCTACACCTATGTATATACATATACAGATGTATAGGTAAGCGCCTAATGAGAAGCCTAGTGGCTTGTTTACGTACATTATACTGTAGGTATGTAACCTAGGTAGGCAGGTAACGAGAAGCTTTGACGCGCGCGAAGAACCGAGTCGAACCGATCCGATAGCTTGGGAGGGATAGAGGCAAAAAAATTAACTTGAATTATTTGGGGGCTGGAGAAATAGTACTTGCTTTGGGGCGACAGGAAGGATACATACGTACATTTGAAATCTACCTAACCTTAGGTATCTATCTAATGTACAGCTTACTTACTATATTACCTACCTGCATTTATTGACATGAATATGTACCGCCATGGCTGCAGCTAACCTAGGTCGATATAGGTAGATAGCCGCAGAATGTGGTGTGGTATTCGGCACTGGGGAATGCCCGGTCCCGTCCCGGTCCAACCGAACATGGGTACGGACAGCCACCTACCTACCTGCCTGCCTACCTATCATCTTATGTTATGCTGAGGTTGAGGAGGCTGTGTAGACATGTATGTATGTTGATACGTATGTTGGCAAATAAAGTAGATACCTAGTTGGGCAGAAAAGTTTTAGTTCAGTTAATTTCGCTCGCGTTTTGCCCAGAAGACCAAGCCCGGCAATTAGCCCGTGTCTGATGAGCGTTAGCTGATTCCGATATGTTACTGATGCGTAATATTCAGACCCCCTTATTATGAGTCTATGGGCTAGCGACCTTTTCTTAAAACGACAGCTTCACGTTTCGCCGTTCTTGAAATGTGCAATCAATATCGCCAAGATAGTTGTTAGTTGTGAAGTAACAACTGGGTTTTCAATTTGTGTGGTTGTGGTGAGAGAAAAAGGGGTGCAAAGGAAAGAGATGCAGATAACCTGCCTACCTTAATCAAGCCGATTAACAAGGCCAAATACGTCAGTCCAAGATAGACTTTGAGAAATGCTACAGCTTCTCTGACTAGATCAAGAGAAAAGTCTTTATTTTGTGGTTTTTTTGGTTAGAATTCTGGTCTTCCTGTTAGATACATCATACCTAGTTCCTTATATAACAAAGGGGATAAACGCTAATTATAAAAGTTATAAAACAGATGATAAAGGGGGGGTAAATAAGGGCATAAGTAGCAGATAATAGATGCACTAGACACTTGAGCTGTAAGTCCGAGCACCAGGAGAGGCACTGGAGCTATTTGTTACTTAGTGACAGTGACTTTATGCCAGTCTTCTTGTTCTTTGTCATCCCAGAATAAGATCCTGTGTCATGCAAACTAGAGATTGTAAATCACACACTCTCTCCTAGGTTTAGTGTGCGTTAAGAAGGTTAGGAAAAGATACAGACCTAAAAGACAGGCATTAGGTTATAACAATGCTTGGTTATGCTAGGCGACCAGTTTTACAGATAAATAACCAACACATAGACTTTATATCATTAGGCACGCGCATCACAACATGCTCTTCCGCTTAGACACAACACCAAAAAGCAAGTATGGGCTTGAGTAGTTATGGCATGGAAGCGACCCAGCAAATATACACCAAACAAAACAAACCTATGGCCCGGCAGGCGTGATGGTCATTAGAACACGTCACACATTTGGTATTCGCCCAGCAAGATTTGGTGACGCAACAAATGTGTAGGATAATACCGCCTACTCTCTACTTCGTAAGGGCGCACGGATTGCGGTTCGTCCCGCCTCATCTAGGATGTTCCCGACACATCTCGTCTGCCACCCCAGCATCATCTCGGACGGTGGCGGTCCATACGCCGCGATCTTTCGGGTATTCAATCGGTTCACGATTCTAGGGACCTCATTTGGCCATTGAGATAGCCTTTCGAATTTGATTGATGCTGCCCATTTCCTCAAAAGTGACATGACCATCTTCACCGCAAACTCTGCCATCTCATGCGACCATGGGGCAAATACCGGCCCATGAGTGAGCCTTGTGCCCATACCATCGAACACCAACTTGAACACCTTCGTGCGGAAGGCGCTATTACAGTACACTTCTTCGGCATAACCGAATACAGGAACCAGTCTCTTCTGCCAAAACCAACACACTGGCTTCCAGTGAAAGCCAACACCTAATTATCCATACGGGGGACCGCTCTAGGTTGAGCAAGGCCGTGGGAGCAGAAGTACCAAGCCGTATGTGTCCTTGTGGCCATGTATGTTTGCGGCAGATCAACCTATCACCCCGTCACTTGCCGTCCTATATATTAGAATTCCTCACTTGTTGGCCTTTCTTGGTTCTATAGTCTCATCGTAGATGTCCTATAGCACACGATTTTACACCGCCATATTTTACTACTATACATAGGTTTAAGTTGCTTATAGTATAGTGAGCGGCGGCGGCGCCCCCCTCTTGGGCAAGGCGATCTGGGTGCAGAAATATGGAAACCCTCCGCCAGCGGTGCATAAGGTCGGCGTTGCTCATCTCCGCGGCATTTGAAGCCGGGCCCAAACCGAGTACGTCAAATACGTCAAAGATGCGGCCACCCTGCTAGCCGGGAGCGGCAATAGTTAGCTTCTGGATGCTTCTGGATGCTTCTGGATACCGTTATAACGGCCGCCCGGCAGCAGCAGTAGAGGTGACGGCCAAAAGGTGCAAGAGTACTTACAGGAAATAGATTAATTAAATCCCGGGCTAATGTACGCCGTCTCGAGGAGGAAGGGAGATTTGTCGAAAAGGCAGCAGGTCTGAATATCTAAAAGCCTACTGCGATAGATTGAGGGTAGCATGGCGCAGCGGCAACTGCAAAACAACGCGAACGGTAAGGTTGAAGGGCTAGGAGCGGGCTCCGGCGTTAGCAGAGCAAGAAACCGAGCAGGGATCGCTGCAACGGCATGTATTTACCCACGCACTTGTAAATAGTAAAAGAAACGATTGCGGTATGGTAAGGAGGAGTTAATAGAAGAATCATTCACTCTATCTCGACCCAAAACGTTGGATCTACGGCCGCGTATCCTGGAACCCAACAATCAATAACGGAAGGCACAAAGTGGCACAAGTGTACCTAGGCAGAATTATCTTATATATAGTTACAGGCTTCAATTCCTATTACTTGCAACCTCGTCGGCCCTATTGAGAAGCCTTTATAATAATGTTGATTTCATTTTCACAATTATCTTATGATAATTTTTTAACATGATCGCTTCCCTTCTACTTATCTAACCTACTTACTCGACTATAGCCAACCAGACTTAAGACTTACGCGCCTTTACAACGCAACTAAGAACCATAAACGACGATGCTAACTCAGACAGACCCTACATGGACTAGCCGGCAGACTTACCAACATCGTCAACGCTGACTCACAGGTTCCCGGTCAACCCACAGTAATACTGGACGGAGACGAACTGTACCGACCGGTGTTTGGAGCCCTAACGTTGGTGCAAGCTCTCTTAGTAGCTAGAGAAGAACGGCGACTGGCTCGACCAATATTATTTTGCATGCCGAGGCACTTCAGAAAGGCCTACGGAATTCCTAAGCCATTTGATCTCAATCCCGCCCCGGGCGACTTCTACAGTTGCGGCCACTTCTGTGACCACCAGTTCAAGCTTAGCACTTTCCAACTCTACGCTCTCGAAAGGGCTATTAACGTCATTACACCTCACTTTAAAGTCTATTCAGTTACATCTACATCAGGCCAGGCGTTCGGTCCTGAAGAGAAATTTCAGGAACGCTAGCTTGCAAGGCCGGTTTATTGCTAACTTAAATAACGGACCAAGCAACCTTCGGACTTGAGGAGAATCCAGGGGCAACGGTCATGTGATAGACTGTGGCTGGTAGGGATCGCAATTGGAGGTGGGGATCCAAGCATGGTTATATATGGGTTAAGAGAGAGAGACTTGTTAAAGGGTGATAGATATGGATGCTGGCTTTCGACTTAAACTCCGATTTAGACTTAATTCAGACTGGTGGTCTGGCCCTGGCTCACATATTTCATACTCTGCAATGGATTGCTGTCGTTGTTGGCCATTTGTTAGGAACCTGGTGTTGCTCGCTTTAAACACACGTACTCCTTGAGCCGGTTATTATCAAATGAGACGATACGACTGGGTAGACGCTCTTTTGCGTGCTCCTTACCGGTGTCCTGGGCTCGAGTCTGTGTCATGGTCCTAGGCAGTTGAAGGTTCATGAGATTGAAACTCTTAAGTGAATAATCATATACAGAAGAAGATGTGATGTTGACCTTGGATAGGCAGAGCATACTTAGTACCCAATACTCACGATTCGCCCTTGCTGCTCTCGCTATCCGCGATTAGAGCGCTCACACGCTGTCTAGAACACGTTCTCACGTTCTCTTAAGGTCTAGCTTCACCATAAACACGCTGTTGTGAAAATTACTAGCTCTAAGATTACAAGAAACCCTGTCCATTGTGTATCTGAGATGGTACCCTACGAAAAAAAACGAGTGATGACAGTTTCAGCGCTTCCATTAAATTTACCTAGGTCATCCCATCCTGATTCCGTGTGCAGCATTCATTGTGTGTGCTGAAACCCAAGTCAGTGACCTCCATTCGACAGAGTTGCATGTTTCCTATCCAAAATACCTTTACCAGCCACCGCACAGCGCTTAACTGTATTAGACATTAAGAATAGCCTCATCCTTCTGGTTCTCTAGGCCGCTATCGGCTGTCTACCACGCGGCTCGCCGTTGATGCCATTATCTGAATCCAGAACGGAGTGCACTTGGTCATCTTCCTCAGACTCCTCCACATACTCCTCGCCTTTGTGGTCGCCAGTAGCCACCCACGAATCGCGGTCATTCAGGGGCGTGTCTTGAGCTGAAAGATCTAAACCTTCCGAGCGGGCCTTGATGTTGTTACGTCGTCTCGTGGAGAGCGTCCTAGCTCGCGTGGAGAGCTTAGCACTGACAGCTGCGTTGGATGTGACCCAATTGGTGAGTGCCTCTTCACAGTCTTGAATTATCGCTTTGCTTGCTTCATAGCCGTCGTAAGCGGGACGGGTCTCGCCCGGTGTGACGGGGGTGTCGTCGATTAGCTCTAGAAGATGCTTTCCATATCCAGCAATGATGGCGACTTTCTCGCTGTGCTCCTGCAGAGCATCGAATTGGTACGTGTAGGCCGCCTTTATCTTCTCACGAGTGATATTTGACAACTGGGCCTCGGCGACGAGGGATTCGGCTTCAGCGCGAACAAGTTCCTGTTCAAGGACCACAATCTTGGGGGAGTTTGGTTCTTTGTACTTTAATTGCGCGATCTGATCTGCGATCTTTTGCTTTCCTGTTGTCGGTTAGCATATCGTGCTACTAGGCTTGGGAGAAGGAGACTGACGGTCTCTGCTAGGTTGAACAGATGCCTCGATATTCCTAATGCTCTTCATGGTCACGCGGTATTGATCGTAGCGATCAACGTATTGGTCTTCGAGTTCGCCAATTTCGTAGAGAAGGACACCAAGCTTGTCGGTAACATCGGACACATCCTCGTCACCGCCCTCGCCCCATAAGGATAGTTGTTGCTGTGATATAGTTAGCTCTGGTACACACGCCAAGTATTCGCTGCTTGATACATACTGCGACCTCCATGCGTTCCTTAGCAACCAACTCTAAACTGCGCATCACGTTCTTCTCCATCTTGACAAGCTGGGTCAACTTCTTGGCTAGGTCGGGGCCAAAAGCGCCAGCAGCATTTCGACGGAGTGCATGTCCTAAAAAGGTGATGAGTTACGGGTCGTTGATATGTAGATGCCGCCATTCACATACCAATACCACCTCTGCCGAATAGCCGACCAGACTTTGTCGATGACGGTGGGGGAGGAGGGTTCTTTAGTAGAGCTTGTAAGCGCCCGGCCATGGTCAAATGTAAACTGGGCATTATCATTCGCTCACTTGAATTTGAGAGGCTGTAGGCGCCCTAGACTGGCGCATGGAATATGTGCGATGCATTGTGATCGAGGTATTCGGTTTTGTAGGAAGGGTATATTATATATCGGAGCGGAACGGTCGAAGCAGGTTATCGAGATCCTGAGATGACGCGAGCGTTAGAGTTCACGTTTGCGTTTCGAAAAGAGGATGGAAGAGGGGTGATTGAGGAAGCGCACCGATGTTGTTGCAAGAGGTAAAAAAGCACCTTAGGTAGGTTGATGGAATTTGCGATGTCAAGTCAATAATGCGCAAACGTATTACGGCCGCAATTCGAAGCAATATGATTTACCCCGACGACGAGTGAGTAAAAGGAAGCGGGACAGGCAAATAATGTTGAATGGCTGGCGTTGTGAATAAAGGAATATGCTTGGACGTGATCGACGTCTTGTTGCGCACGAAGATAATGGAGAGAGGTAAGTAAGCTGTGGCTGCGGCTCCTAGAAGTTGGGGACCTGGGCAGAAATACCTGGGTATCTGCGCAGGACCTGGGGTTGGGTAGCACCTACACGCCCGTCTTTAGCAAATCTACAGTTACGTCATTGCTTTGACTGGGTAGAGATGCGGTCATTCCTGGACCAATCAGAGCTGGTATTTCGGGCAATTTAAGGCACGCTCTCCTATTTAGTGCGACAGGCAACACTATCTGTAAAAGTCAACAGAATCCATATTGAATCGTTTGTCTGTATGTCATCATGTCATCGCGCTCACTTAGGGCCAGTTCGTTAAATTCCGCGAGTTTTGCAAAAAGTGACTTTGCTACATTCTTATCCACTTTACTAGCCAAATATAGCTAAGTTTAAATAGTGCTAGAGCAAAAGTTCTTCTTGTACTATGCTTACTATAAATAGTTTAGCGTATGCAACTAATGTCCTAAAGTGTTTTATTTTACTTAAACTTTTTTTTATTTTAGGTGTAAATATAGCCTAAATTAATAACTTACTAAATAAGCAAAAATGTTATAGCCTAATAATACTACTTAGTTAATAAGTATTTAATATTATTTATAATATATTTTATAAAACTAGTTAAACTGCTATTTTTAGTATAAAAAAGCTATACTTTACCTCTTTTTAAACTATATTATAATATTAGCAAATAAAATAATATTTATTTATTGTTTTGCTTTTTATTTATTTATATAGTGTTATATACTTGTTTATATTAAGTTATTTTTAGCTAGTAAACCTTATAAAACGTAACCTTTTGCAAACATGCTTTAAATAACCTATAAAAAAAGTAGTAGTTATATTTTTAGCTAGCAAATAGTTAATTTATTTATTAATATAGCGTTTTTAACTTTTTTATTTTTAGTATAAAACTAACTAAAAAAACAAATTTTAAAAATATATTTATAATAAAATTATTTAAAGTGCTTATTTTTATTAGTTTTAATATAAAACTTAACTTTTAAAAACTTGTTGCTAGCTAATATAGCAATACTATTAATTTAGTAAACAATTAATTAAACTTTAGTGCTAATAATAAGAATAACTTTAACTAAAGCTTTAAAAGTTAAATTTTAAGTTAAAAAATAAACCTTAATTTACTTTTTAGCAATAGTTAAACTTTAAGTTAGCTATTTTATATAAAAAAGTATTTAATTATGCTTACTATATAATAATATTTTTGTTTACTTTTTAACCTTGCTACAAAGCTAATAATAAGGCTAAAGTTTTAGTTAATATAAAAAAATACTTTATTACTACTTTTATTTATAATTTAAGCTTATTTAATTAAATATTAAGCTTTTTTTTAATATAAAAGCAGTTTATATAGTATAATAAAGCCTTTATTATATTTATACTATTACTTTATATAGTATAATAAAATAGCGTAAATATACTTATTAAAAATAATATTAATAGTAAATAAGGCTGCAAACTTATATAAAAGTATATATGCAAGCAATTTATAAATTTAAAGCTTTTTGCACTAATTTTTAGCTTTATTAATGCTATACTAAAATATAAATATAAGTATAAACAAAATAATATTTTTATTTTTTATAAAAAGTTAGTTTAAGCGTTTTATTTTAGCAATAGCTTTATAATAAACCTTATTAACAAAACGTTTACTATAAACAAAGCATTATAAGATTAACATTTTATTATTAAAAGCAATAATAAAAATATTTAGCTAAAATTAAAAAGTATGCTATTATAGCAATAGTATAAAAAGGCATATTTAAAAAATATTGCTATTAGCAAGTTAGCTATAGCTATATATAACAAATAAAAAAAAAATTAAGCTAAATATATAGCTAAACCACATAATTTAAACTTATAAAGTAGTTTTAAGCTAAATATTATATACCTATGCAAAAAAATAAAAGCATTATTAAAAGAGGTAATAAAATTTGCAATACTAATTATTTTTAAAGCTTTTTAAAAACGCTTTTATAAGCTAATACTTAAAAAAATATAAAGTAAAGTGTTAAAGCAGTTAAAAAAGGTAGCAAACATGTTTATAAGCAAAATAAAAGCTTTATTAACTAATAAAAGCGCTAATAATAAAATAAAAGCTTATAAAGTAGTAAAAAAGCTTAAATTAAGCAATACTATACTTTGCGCAGTAAAAAAAGCTTTTAAAAATAAGTTTAACGTATAAGATGTGCTTAAATTTAATAAAAAACGCAATATAAAGAGCTTAGCAAAGTAGTGCAACAAGCTAAGCAAGAGTAAGGGCGGGGGCAGGGTTATAAAATAGGCTTATAAAGGCGTTAGCAAAAGCGTTAGCAAAAGCGTTAGCTAATATGTTTACTTTTAATATAAATATAATTTATTTAAAAGGTATAAAAATATGCTAAGAGTTGTAAGCGCGTCACTTTAGAGGAAACAAGGCTCCTATGTATGACTGATCTATTGCCGAAGATCTACGGATAAGGAAGTAAAAGGAAAGAAACTCTACAATACATGACATTGTGGGATTTTCTTATTACAGAAGGGCAGGTCAGGTGACTACAGGTCAATGAGTACTTAGGTTCAATGAGCTCAATGAGCTCAATGAGCTTTCCAGCTCATTGAAGCTATTCGCATGGCATAGCTCTCTAAGCCATTGTAGCTCTAAGCCATTGACCTGACCTGGGCCTGCACCTTTTGTAACTCTAAGTATAAAAAAATAAAGTGTTTATAACTTTTTATAAAAATAAAATTATTAATAATTTAAATATGTTTTGCTTAATATAAAACTTTATTGCTAAAGCTAACCTTACCTTATTTTATAAGCTTAAACTTAACTAAATTTATATTTTAAGTAACTATATTTTGCATACCTTATAGCCTGCTTATAACTTTGCAGTACTAATATTATATTTTTTTTATAATATAATCTTTTAAGCGCTTAAATTTTTGCTTAGTAGCTCTATTTTTAAGTGTTTTTATAAAAAGCAGCCTATTTTTACTTTTTTGCTACGTAAACAAGTTATATACTGCTTTTAAACCTTTTTAAGTGCTAAATTTATTAAAAAACTATATATTTAAAGCCTTGTTAGCAATATTGCTTTAGTTCTTATTAGCTTTTATTAGCAAAAGCTTATGCTTAATATATGCAATAAAGTTATAAAGCCTTATTAAAGCGTACACAATTTTAGCTTATTTTTTAAAAGCATACTTAGGTGTAGTAGCTTTAATAATTTTAAACTTTTTTTTTAATATTTTAAATACTTTTTTAACTATTATTTAAAGTAAACTATAATAAAAATTAAATAGTTCTTTGCTATTTTAAAGCTTTTTATTTATAGCACTTTATTTTTTTAAATAGTAATAAACTTTTAAGTAAAGCATTAAATAATTATTTTTTTAGCTAAATTTAGCGTTAGCTAACTAATATTTATTATTAAAAGCTATAAAGCTATTCTTTTTAGTAAAGCTAAAAGCTTTGCTATTATATATAAAGCTTTTTAGCTTTACTAATATATAAGCAAATATGCTATTATAGTTAATAGCTACTATTATGTTTTATATTATATACTTTTTATAATAACAATATACCTTTTATTTTTTTATAAGTACATAAGCATAAATAAAAATACTATTAACTACACCTATATAGTTTTTAAAAAATAAGTATTTTTTTAAGTTAAAGCAAATTTTATTATAAATATTATTAAGATTTTAAAAGCATATAAAATAGTAAAAAACAACTTAAAAGCACTTTAACACTTTATTAAATATAGTAAATATAGTTACTAATAAGTGCTTTTAAACAAACTTTATTTAACGTTAAGTTTTATTTTGCTTATAAATTTATAAAAAAATTATTAACTTTTAATATATGCTAATATACTTTAAAAGTTTTAAAATTATATACTTTTTAAGCTACTTTAACAAAGCTAAAAACGTAGTTTTTTTAACTTATAAGGCTAATTTAAACTTTTTACTATTATACTTATAAAGTAAGTTATATAAAAATTGCTTTTTATTTTTTTAATTAATATAGCTAACTTTAAAGTTATTTTAGTATGCTATAGCACTTTAAAACATAATATAATATAATTTATAGCTATTTATTATAATTATAAAGCTAGCAACAATAGCAATAGCTTAAAAAATAGCTATTATAATAATTATTATAGCTTATTTTTATATAGTATTAAGTTTATCTATTATAATTTTTTTGCGTTAATAGTTAAAATTTGCTAAAAAAGAAAATCTTTTATAAAAAACTACCTTTAAAAAGTAGTTTTTTGCAAAACTTTTTTTTTGCTAAAAACAATAATTATTATGCTAAAAAGCCTTTATTTATAGTTAGTAGGCTAAAAAATAGCTAAAGTAACTTAAAATACTTAAAAAAAATTAAATATAAAAAAAATAAACAATATATCCTATTTTCACTATACTAAATACTGCAAAGCGTGTCCCTTAGCGTCTTAAAAGGTACTTGATTGCCTTCTTAGGCAATCAAAAAAAAACTCGCGGAATTTAACGAACTGGCCCTTAAGCAGTGGATGAGGTTGGAACCCCCTGCTGTGGCCTGCATGTCCAATTCCGGCCGGGTAGGTATATATGGGAGATGCGTAGATCCGGCAACAAATTTAAACAAAGAGTCTGGAACAGTTGACATTCCACTCATTTCCACTATGCACTGATACATCGTGAGAGGCCATCTACGACCTTGATTAGCTGCCGATGCCACAGCAGCTGTGTAAAAAGGCAGGACTGTATATACTATCTGAGCGCAAGAATAAAATAATGTTACGAATTACACCTCGCGACAGCCTCACTTGTTTGTCAAGATGTTGCACTTGACTGTACCTTCGGGTGTCGAATTCAGGATAATGAGCCGTACATGAGCGCCTACATACTTACACGGGGCTTAACTGATTAACATGCCCTTGAGGATCGAGATGGTGTCTATCTGTGTGTAGGGATACATCAGCATCGCCTATGCCTTTGGGGGGTCGATTCGTTGCTAGGCCCTACCAGACGTTAAGCACGATCGTAACTGCATACCTCCATAATATGCTATTCTTTCTGTACAATTTCTTTATGCCATACTTTGGATATCCGCTTTCAATTAGCATGAGTACGAATATTATCGTGTACGTTTTCTCTTCCATAACCGATCTGATGTGGCTGTTTACCTCGTACTAACGCAATACGTGGTTACAGGCAGGCACTGCTTACCATAAATAGACAAGACTGCCTTTTATTTGCGCACACTAGTATATAGTAGATGTACTTGCAGGTACCTACCTACACTTCACGGGATGCCGGGATGCAACATCTTCAGCCACGTTTCACTAGCCCCAGGTTGCCTTATTAACTTCCAATTTCCGTTATTATGTTATACCCCCTGCCTAGGCCATCTTATCGCCTAATTTAGTATTCAGAAAAGCGCGTCGCCGGCGAGTGAGAACCACATGTTGTTTCATCAACTCGTGTTCTGCCGTGCTTCGTGATCGCATTTTCATGTGTTTGTCCATCGCCATATGAGTTGTTTCATTATTTTCGTTTGGTTTTCCGCCGCATCTTCATTTGCTAACGATCACGCTATTATTAGATGATGAAGATTGTATCCACCTTGATGAGACAACGCGCTTATGAACCGACAGCCCCGGGTTTGTAAGACATGGTCTTCCTTTAGTCCAACCAAAAGTCGGTCTTTTCGAATCAAATAGATTATTTGATCTAGACCGCCCTGACCAGCCACAACTGCAAAGAACGGGGTTGGGCCATTTCACCGGGCTAGTGTAGTGCTACCGGCACGAACTGGAGGATCGTGGATATCGGTGGCAGCTGTTGAAGACATGGTCGTTCAAAATGGCAAGAGCGGAATACGACTTTACTCGGGTCATCTCAGACAGCGACTATGATGAGCCGGGTTCTCCGCCGACGCTTCAGACCCGCAGACCTATCAGTCCTCCTACATTGACCCGGCAGTCTTCGACGGTTGAACCGCACGAGCCTCAAACGCTTCGCAGTTCGACGCCGCAGGGAATCGGCCACGGCCTCTCTCAAAGGCCAGCTACGCATGATTCCAAGGGAAATATCCCGTACCGACCTTCTGGTACATCCAAAGGCGCGCATGAGGAGCCAATTTCTCCAGCCAGCCATCAAACTGCCATTCAACGAGAGCCCAGAAATTTGACCCCAAAGAAAACTGAAGTGACGTTGGCGGGGTTGGAAGCGTTTTTGCGTGAATTTGCCCACGAGATTGACACTGATCACGCTAATTTAACGGCGCGATTAATTTACACCAGTTGGAAGCGGGATGCTCCTCGCCAACAATTTGTCAGCAAGAAGGATTGGTTTTCTGGGGTCAAACTTCAGCCGGTGGACCCGAATAACAAGTCGATAGATGCGATGCGTATAAAAACGAAGGTCGTCTTTTTCCTCTTTCTTTAAACGAGTACGACAGCTAACAGTAAACAGCAAAATGGCCAGGGAAAGTCTGGAAAACAAGAAAAACGAGAGAGGTATCCGGTCATCTGCATCAAGACCAACCAGGAGCCCGTACCTCGTTACACGTTCCATCATGTCGAGATTAAAAAGAATATTCTCTCGCCAAATACAATGCTTACATATGTCCCGCATCTGCGAGATCTTGCCGACAATGAAGAGGGTCTCTATCGGCAATGGCTCGAAAACTTGGAAGCCATGGACAAGACTTCTGGTTTTGCCACCTTGAGCCGCCACGAAAAAGTGGTGAAGACGGTCCAGAAAGAGCGTGCCACCACCCTGTTGGAATATCTCGACATCTGGCTGGCTAGGCTCAATATCGAATTCTGCACTAAAGCCGCACTCATTCGGCATGTGGCTGCCCAGAGCGATGCAGTGACGCCGCAGCAGAAATCGAGCATATTAAATTCGTACAACGATGACCCTATCTCGCCGCGATCGGCGAAGCCAATACGGCTGTTTAGAGAAGCATTCGATCGTGTCTTTAACGATGCAGATATGGGCGATTACGCTGTCCCTCTCCGCGATGTTTTGTTGCTAGACAAATCCGTGGACACCATTGTCGACTCGAAGAAATATATGAAGGATACGCCTAGCCAAGCCAAGACGGCCGAAGAGGATAAATCTGTGGAATCTTTTTTGGAGACGTATTCCCTACTCGGTTGCCTTATTTGCACTAGTCATTCCTGCGAACATGGGGAGTACGGTGTCGATAACGAACGAAAACGCTTTTCTGTCGAGGTGCTAGGTGGGTTGTCACCATTGATACGTCGACAGCTCATCCAGAGACAGAGGAACAACAATCACGATGATCTGTCTCGCCCGCCCTTAACGCCATGTGGCGAAGAGTGCTATTTGAAGCGCCGTCCCGGCACCCGGGCGAAGCAATGGAATGAAACCGAGGTCATGCTTTTGAGGTCCTTTTACTTAAACTTCGAAGGAACATCTGTCCCGGTTCAATGTGCTGCCGCTGTGGCTACCGGCAGGCCATGTTGGGATGTTCAACGCCAGATGGATAAGCTCGACTTGTGTCTTCCCAATGTTAACGAACCTCCGATGGCCCCAGTCAAGTCATTACCATGGTACGACCGATATAAAAAGGTCCTGATAGGCGACTGGCAAGAACACACCAAAACTCACGAACACCAACGGAAAGATCACTTCGACCCATGTCACCACGACGGTCCGTGCGACAAGAATTGTCCCTGCGTACAGAACCACATAATGTGCGAAAGGCTCTGCCGCTGTACGGCCGAGAGCTGCGCCAACAAATTCACCGGCTGTGCCTGTCATTCTCTAGGAAAGTCGTGCATTTCCAAACAGAAAGATCGGCCATGCATATGCATCATGCTGAACCGAGAATGCGATCCTGCTTTATGTGGAAGCTGCGGTGCTACCGAGCGAGCAATGCCGAAAAATGCCGACGACGACTTTTTACATTCCACTGGATGCCAAAATGTCTCCCTTCAACGAGGCAAGTCGAAAGCCGTGATTCTTGGAAAGTCCAAGATTTCCGGATATGGACTCTTCGCGGCCGAGGATATAGCCCAAGACGAGTTCGTCATCGAATACGTTGGCGAGCTCATCAGTCAAGACGAAGGTGTCCGTCGCGAGGCGCGTCGGGGCGATGTTTTTGACGAGAGTTCAAACTCTTCCTATCTCTTCACATTATTAGAGCAGGAGGGTATATGGGTCGACGCGGCCATCTACGGCAACCTCAGCCGGTATATAAACCACCAGGACTCGAACTGCAACGTCACACCAAAGATTTTGTACGTCAACGGCGAATATCGTATCAAGTTTACCTCGTTGCGCGATATAAAGGCCGGCGAAGAACTCTTCTTTCATTATGGCGAGAACTTTCCTAATCTGACTAAGAAGCTTTTACAAGAGGAAAAAGCCGAGAAGAAGCGCCGCAAGGCCAAGGAACAGGCGGCCACGTTAAAGAATGGAGAAAAGGTCAAAAAGAAACCAGGCCGCAAACCAGGAAGGAAGCCGGGACGAAAACCTGGTCGAAAGCCAAAGAAGACGTTTGCTTCTTTGGAATCTGACGGAGAAAACGAAGATGTCAACGAGCAATTAGAAGATCTATTCGCCGATACTGAACCACTACCTCAACGTAGAAAGAGGCGGCTACTACATCAGGATTCCGATTCGGGCGAATATCGACCTGATATTCCCGATTCTCAGGATGATACACAGTCTGCTATGGCGGCGGCGATCAAAATCCGTGCCGAGCCTCGTTTTACGCCTGTTGGCAGGAAGAAACGGAAGCGTTTACCTAATGGGACTTTTGCCGCCGGCTCATACGTTCCGGAGACGAATCACGAGGATGAAGAGGATGGGTACTCGCCAAACCGTCCGGCGAAAAGACCACGTGGTTTGACTGAGGATACGTCACAAGAAAAGAGCGAAGAACCAAAGCCCGCTCCGCCCACAACACCGAAACGACGGGGTAGGAAGCCCAAGAACCGGAATGTTGTCCCCCAAGACGACAATAAGCTCGTGGCCAAGGAGAGTGGCTTCAATAGCACACAAGCAAGCATCCAGACGAGCAGCCGTTATAGTCACACGGAGGCCCGTCTTGAGCTTGATGAAGAATCGCACGTCGACGATACGCCCTCCCGTCGAACCCGGCGTGCCAACAATCAAGCGGCATCTAGTCCTCTCTCCGAATTGCGAGAGTCGGGTCCAGTATATGTGGAGGCCGAGATTTCTGATTCAGACGTGCCACAGCCACGTAAGAGAGGGCGGAAGAAGAACGCCAAGAGCGGCGACGATGAATATAACGGAAGCAGCTGGACCGATAGTGACGGAGTTCGGCACATGGGTGGTCGCGATGAGAGCGATGACGATTCCATGCCGGTGGACGGTCGGAGGAGGAGACGTCGTCCGGCTAGGTACCTAGATGATGACGACCCACAGCGATGAATGTTGTATTTCTCTTGGCATTCATAGTATTTTATGTGGGTAAGCTTTGCAGAGGAGGCGTAGATGGTGATATTATACGTTATTACATAATTGCCCACATGGCGAAGTCATCGCCACCAGAGCTGTACATAATTCGCATTGCTTCCAATATAAAAATAGCGGGCAATACATATTATTCTGGTATTCATGCTATATACCTAGATGTGGTCTGCTTCGATAAATGCTAGATAGGAGCGCCGGTGGTGTGGAGTGATATCCCAGGGACCGGGAACCGACGCCTTTCTAGGGTGCATGATTGGGCGCGCTGTAGGAGCGGCATGAGATGTAACATTCGCATACGATTTAATGTAACCGGACTCCAACACTTAGGCTCCTCATATCTTATATATTTGGTAATGCGACATGAGCCAGGCAAAAGCAGGGGCTGTACTCGACCAGTCATCTATGCTCTGTCAGACATTGAAGGTCAGACACTAAAGGGCAAAAATGACGAGCCCAGATCTTGGTGTCCGAAGTTGCGGCCGGCAGCGTGATCAATCATACGGGACGACAAGACAAATGATATGTATATGTAAGTTGTTTTAAGATTACCGAGCAAGCACATAAGAAGCGCCCCTTGGGACGGCATAGCCAATCAAGTGTTGGAAGATGAGGCATTTGTGCGGCCACATTTTCAACGAAACCTAGTCTATCTGTTCTGTTATTGGTTGATATTGATATAGTGTGCATGACACATTTTCAGCTAGACATTCTTTCACCTCCCATCTTCTCGGCTCCGGATCTTTTGGATTACTGTTTTTTACAGCGTAGGGATGTTTCGTCCGGCAGCTAGGTAGGAACGAGGTGGATGAGAAAGCGGCGTTGAAACGGTCGAATACGGCGGGAATATGCCCTGGATTGTCTTGTCAGAATTTAGTTCAAATTTTTGATTCCGGCTTCTTGGAACTGAATAAAGGGGGGGATGGCATAAGCTAGTTTCGTGCAAGTTCCGCTGTCAGCGTTGATGTGGTTGGTGGGTTAGATTTAGGTGGCTTTTTTTCGAACGAACGAACGAACGAACGAACGAACGTTCCTTGCCTAGGTGGTAGGTGAGGTTATATGTAGTATGCCGTAAGATAGTAAGACGGAAGGGCGGAAGGGCGGGGAAGTTTATACTTCAGAAAGAGGGTGAAAGAGTGTTAAATCGATTATATCAACTTAATTCTGAAGTCTTTAGACTTTTATATGAAAGTGAAGATTGAAGTGAGACCCGAAATTTGAAGCTGTGAATCCGTCGCTTCGGCCTAGCAACAACATCTTGTGCAATGCATCGATTGCATGAACCTCTCATCATTTCCTACACCTTTTTCAACGCTCTGCAAACTTCTTACCTATCCACCCATCTATGAATCTCTTATTTGCATAAGCTAAGTCAGCCAAGAAGTAAAGTAAACTAACAAGACAGGTATGTATGTAATTCCATGCACAACAGCAATAATACGAATAAGCTATCTACGAACGGACGCAAAGATACGGCGCAGCAGGGTCAGTCAGTCAAATTCAGGTATCTTACAGGGACAAGAAAGAAAAAAAGCCACTATTAATGAGAATCTCACTTAAATGCAACCTCACTTCTCACCTTTTCGCCTCACCTTTCGGGGTTGAGTAACTGGAATTGGAATTTGTTATCGTCATGGGGAAAACACATATAGGGAGGTAGGTAGGTAGGTGTATGAAGCTGACGTTTATGCGGGTGAGATGTATGTGAAGCTATGTGATGAAGTAGTTAGTTTCATGGGTGTTGAGAGATGCTTGATATGATATAAACGTGGTGAGTGTATGCGCGTATCTGAAAGGTTGATATTGACCTTGGGGCTTCGTTTGTTTATCGTGTGTTATTGATATAGCCACAACCTGCTTTTCATCACTTCAACCAACCCATCAAAGCAAGGAGAAAAGACAGCATGCGTATCTCAAGTCTCAGCGTCTTTACCTTAGCCTTCCAGGTCTCGGCCTTCGCTACTAGGGGTGTGAACATCCGGGGAGCTGTCGCTGATAGCGATGACGCAACTCAAGAGATAAACCATCTCGCTCAGCTCGCTTTGGACCAGACGTTGGCCAGTATCAAGGGCAATGAGAAGCTGACAGGTCGAGCTACGTCGTGTACTGCTAAGAATGTAGAGGTGAGGAAAGAATGGTAAGCCCCCAGTTATCACCTTCATATCAACCAATATCCTGTTCCGCCCAGTCCCAGCGCGACACACACCGAGAGAGAGTGTGTGTGTTTGTGTGTGTATCGCTGACAGTATAAATACTAGGGGCGCCTTGACTAAAACTGAGAGAGCCTCTTACATCAAAGCCGTCAAATGCCTGCAGGCAAAACAGGCGAAAACGCCCAGCTCCGCAGCTCCTGGGGCCAAGACGCGGTCCGACGATTTCGTCGCCGCGCACAGCAACCAGACGTTGACGATCCATTGGACAGGTAATTTTCTGGTCTGGCATCGGTATTACGTCTGGCAGTATCAACAAGCGCTTCGTCAGGAGTGCGGATATCAGGGGACGCAGCCAGTGAGTGACCTCGACGCCATGTCCTTTTTGAGATCTTTTGCTGAGAAATTGTGTGAAAATAAATAGTATTGGGACTGGGCTAAGACTGCCGTCACGGGATGTAAGTAATGCCTGATACTTGGCTCTCTTTGACTCTTGAGGATGATTTGAAGCGGTCTGGTTCAATCACCTTCGCTTGAAATGGCGTTTCGGGACATACGCCTGGATAAAAGCTGATACTAATCCCACACTAGTGCGCGCCTCACCTATCTTTGACGGCAGCGACACTTCTATGTCCGGCGACGGCGAGTACGTCGCGAATCAGGGCCAGATAGTACTATTTGGCGACGGCAGCTTACCGGAATTCACACCCATATACTTAAACCCGGGTACAGGCGGTGGTTGCGTAAGTAGACTGCCATTTTCGTCCCCAACCTTCTTCCGCCGCTTCTTTTCTGCGTGGCCGTATGTGTATGCTGCTGTCGAAGTACCACGAATGAAGCGAGAATCATCATTCTGTAATCTTTCTCTCATCATAAGCATATAAACTCCATTTATAATACATGTTACTCACTACGACACATATACAGATCAAGTCCGGCCCATTTAAGGGCCTAAAAGTCAACATGGGCCCCGTGGGCCTCGCCATCCCAGGCCAAGTAGCTCCGGAGACTAACCCCGACGGACCCCTAGCTTACAACCCGCGGTGTGTGAAGCGCTCGCTCACTGACCAGAGCAACAAGGACTACGCCAACGCCACCTCGATACTGTCACTGCTGAAGAACAACGATAATGTCTGGGACTTTCAGACGGAGATGCAAGGCCCTGCGGGTAGCTTAGGCGTTCAGTACGCGATCCGGACTACCCTTCTTCGCCCGTTTCCGACGTTATTATTTTTCCAAGTGTCTTCGATAATTATTTACTAACTCAAGCTTTCTGATAGCGGCGGTGGCCATTATGCACTTGGCGGAGACCCCGGCCGCGATGCCTGGGTGTCGCCCGGTGATCCTGCTTTCTATCTTCACCACGGGATGATTGATCGCAGTAAGTAATACTCCTCCCTCCCCTCCGATCCGGCACCTACATACCGTTACGATATCGAAAGCTAATGCAATCCAAATTTTCGTACATAGCCTGGTGGATCTGGCAGAGTCTCAAACCATCGGAGCGCACGTCTGGGCCAAAGGCGTTGTCCGGGACCAACACGTTCCTCAACTTACCGCCTAGTCCGAACACGACCTACGAGGACTTTATCGAGTTCGGCTATGCCGCTGGCCCGCCGCGCCAGATCAAGGATCTCATGAGTACTACTGCTGGTCCCTTCTGCTACGTTTATGCTTAGTGAGTCTCGGCTGTCTTGTGGATGAGATGAGTGTGAGATATGGCTATATGTTGGCGGAATTGTTATTACAGGCTGAATCTTCTTTAGTATTTGTATAGTTTCACGGCGATGTGGATACACATACTTTAGAACGGTTGTTGAGCAAATAATATTCCGAGGTTTTATCATACAGAATGAAAAGGTCTAGTAGAGATCTATATAAACGCTAACATCAAATGACAAATAAAATTATATGCGTACACCCCCTCTTCTCTTATCATCATTTGACCCACGGGATCCTCCCAGAACTGAGCTTTCCCTCGATGAAATCGAACTTCGGCGCGCCGCTGATTATCATCGTGCCCGCCTTCTCCATCATCGTCTTGGGCGAGATCAACGCAGGCAGGACAACGTCGCCCACGAACCAGCTCTTGTACGTATCCCACGTGTTGACGCGGATCATGTTCGCGGCGAGACCGCATATGGCGCGCGACTCCTCGCGGCGAACATTCTGGTATTCCTCAAACGCTCGTTCCAGCGTCCGCGTATCCGGGTTCCCATCCTTACCCTTAGCCGCAGTCAAGACCTCGTGAAGCTTGTTTACTAAGGCGACGCCCGACTGGATGCCGTTGTTGACGCCCAGGCCCGCGGCCGAGGTCATCTGGGCGCATGAATCGCCCGCCAGCACCACACGCCCGAAGTACCAGTGCTTCATCAGCCCTTCGTGCTGGTTGACCAGCCTCGTCCATTCCGAGTTCTTGTACAGCTCCTTGAAGGATAGGTTCGGCATGACCGACAAGTCGGAGAACGCCTCCACAAACTCGGCTACTTCTTCCTCGCTATATCGCTTCTTGATATCGGTGGTAGGGGTGGGCAGTTTGCGGTAGATGCCGAAGTGCATGCGCTCTTTGCTCGCTGAGATCTGACTGCTTCTGTACGTGCCGTGGGTCTCGAAGAATGTGCCTGTTTCTACGCCAGGGACGTACTTTGCTCGTCCGTACTGTAGCGGATAGTATTAGCCAAGGTTCTTTCAGTATTTAATCAACATATCGAGTTGGGCGAATGAACTTACCATGATCTGGTAATTACAAAGAATGGGATCCTCCTCCTTGGCAATGTCACGGCCCGCGTCCTTGGCCAGTTTCTGCATGATGTCTCGTGTTTTCGAGTGGACACCATCCGCGCCAATGACGATAGACCCCTCCTCCACACTGCCGTCCGATAAACGGACTCGTACGCCGCTCTGTGTCACTTCGATGTCTTCTATTCCGGTACCCGTCCGGATCTTGTCTTTGCTCGCAGCTAGACCTTCGGCTAGTGCCTGGACCAGGAAGGGTCGGGGCATATTGCGACACTCGTAGCCATGACTAAAGATACGGTTAGCGTTCGTACCGAATACGTCTTGTTCATCGATTCTGTTCAAATTTTTTAAGGGTATATCTAGCAACTTACTTTTCAACCATCCAGGTAAACATCTCGGCCGATCGCAGGAATGACCCGTCGAGACGCAAGGACGTCTTCCTCTCGACGGGAATATAGTGGCCTTCACAAGCCTCGAGGAGCCCCAATTGATCGAATATCCTGGCGGTGTGAGGCCATAGCATAATTCCGGCGCCAGATTCCGTGACAAGCTTGGGATGGCGTTCGACGACCAGGAAGTCGATACCTGCTCTGTCTAGGCCATTTGCGATGGCGAGACCAACAGGTCCTCCACCAATGATGATAGCACGGAAGTTGCTTGGCATGTTTGCTTTGACCTTGACGGCTTAAAACAGAAGAGAATAGAGATGATTGGTGTTCAGTGTTAGTTGAGTAGATACTGAGGGATTCACTTGGGTTGCGATGATGATGGTGATTGTTAAAAACTCGAGTGAAGAGTCGGTTTTATAGTACAGACGTATCCCAACACAGCCATCCTCGAAATCGGTTTGATTATAAATGCTGCACTACACTATGGCATGTCGCATAGAGTAACATGGCCATTGCTGTCGCACATTTCTATAATGCGATTATCGTCGCGGTCTCCGTTGGAATCCCGATTCCCGTTGGCGGTCTAAGCTGTCCCAGAAAGGAAGCATTGAGCGCCGGTGTGGGCTCGAACCCCCGTTGCCCGGTAGGGTCGATACGGCGTCAGCCACAAATTAAAAAGTCATATACGGTCACGAATTAGTCTAAAACCGTTCACCTTTTCTGTATTACTATGTCTACCTAAGATACGTGCGTAGTATAGATTGGGATAGCCACAACTTAAAAAGGCATAACCGCGGTTGAACACGAGATGGATAACAAAAATAATGTAAGAAGCGCATGATGATTTTGTTGCAATAACCAGAGGCAGAAACTAGTCACAACTGACCATGTACCTAATTTGCGCTGGAACCGTGACGGACTGATGGCCAAACGGTTTCGTTCTCGTTTACGATCAAACCGTTTAAAATGGATGACTCAATCTCAGCCCTTTATATTTTCGCCGACGGATCGACTCTTGCAGCCAAATCCGCTTTTACATAGTGCAACCAGGCTGCGACGCTGCTTATTGACTGGAACTAGTTACAATCATGCATTCGTGCATCCTCCCTGATATCCTGACGGGCAGGCAATGCCAAACATTGATCTTCCTCGGGCGGGAAGATACAGCGTGGTAGGCTTAATTTACGGACCCTGTCTTTAGTACCTACCTAGTATGTGAGTGCCTAAATTCGAACCCAGCTGACTCATCACTCCAACCACCAGTCTTTCACCCGTCTTAATCATATGAGCGATTACGCGTCGTAAACCCGTTCGCATTCGGCTATGGCATTATCTTGGCAGCTATACTTAGGCTTATCAAATAATCTACCCAACCAGGCAATTCACGTCCCATATTTCCACCTGTCTGGCCCACCTGTCTTCAGCCCTATCATTCGCCTACCCAGGAAATGTGGCCATGGTAGCCATCGGTCCAGCCAAGATCCCTTTCTTGGCCAGTGCCGAATCCCCCGTCCATTTCGAGCCATCATACGTATTGTATCGCAACTGACCGTCCCCACCGCTACTCAAGTGGAAGCAATACACATCGTCTTCAAAGGTCATAGTTGATGGCGCCCCTGACAGGGCAGTATTGGGGACCTGAATGTCCGTCGACCACTTCGAGCCGTTGTAAGTGGTGTACAACAACTTACCATTGTTGTCCTTGCCTTGGTAGAAGCAGAAGATGGAGTCTTTGTAAGTTACAGCCGAAGGTCCGTCCGAGATCCCGTCACTTGATATCTTGGTATCGCCGCCCCATTTGGATCCGTCGAACACGTTATACCGCAGCTCACCCTTATCGGCACCTCTGTGGAAACAATAGAGCTTGTTCTTGTAGACTACAGGAGACGGAGATGCCGTCATCTTCGTGTTCGGAACCTGCGAATCGCCGGCCCAGCTGTGACCGTCAAAGACATTATACCGGAGCTGACCATTGTCGTTGACGCCTTGGTAGAAGCAGTATATCTTGTTGTTATAGATCACTGTCGAGGGTGCCTTTGAGATCCCGGTTTTCGGAACCTGTTGGTCGCCAGCCCAATTGGAACCGTCGAAGACGTTGTACCACAACTGGCCGTTGTTCTTGGATCCGTGATGAAAGCAGTAAACGTTCTTGTTGTATTCGATCGCGGACGGGCTCCAGGTCGTGGTCGTCTTCGGGACCTGTCTAGCAGTCCACCATGCCTTGCCATCATACACCTCGTACCACAGCTCTCCGTCATCGGGGCCGCTCTGATAAAAGATGAACACGCCAGAACGAGGTAGCCACCCGAGTTGTCCCTTTGTATAGTCGCACATGACTAGCGAGTTGGCGTTCATTACGCAGTCAACCTGGTGAGAAGTGCATTTTCGCCCGTTCCCGTTAGTGACCTTATATTTACCACGCTTATCGCAATTGGCATGTCCGTACTCGTCACCCGCCCCGAAGACATGGCTCGTCTCGTGGGCGAACGTCTTGTAGATGTTTTTGTGGCCCCAGCCGTCGTTGTAGTACTGGATGAACACGCCATTTCCCCTCTCGTAGCCGGACCACGCCTGGCTGAACTTGGTGATGAAAACGAGATAGCCGCGACTTGTCTTGTGCTTGGTGCAGAGATCGGTCGTGAACTGCGCCAGACCCCGCCAACCCTGCTGGTAGCCCAGCTTCTTCAACGCCGGGTTTCGCCAGATGCTCTCCAGCGCGTCGTAACTGTTTCCGAATTCGATACCATCGAAGACGCGGTACCAGAGCTGGTCGCTGTTGGATCCCGAGGACGGATGCAGACAGTAGATATGGTTGTTGAATGAGGCTACCGATGGGTTCCCCGACATTCCAACATCCGCGACCTTGTATTCACCGATCCAGGACTTGCTCCTGTAGATGTGTAGCTTGAGGTTCGTGCTGCCACCGCTGCCACGGTGGAAACAGAATATCCTGTCGTTTTGGACTATTGCTGACAAGCCTGAGCCGGTATCGGAGTCGGCGATCTTCTGGTCGCCATTCCATTTGCTCCCATTGAAGCTGTTGAATCGGATCGTGGACTTCTCCTTGCCGCTGCCCTGATGAATGAGGAAGATGTTTTTCTCGCAAACGACCGCAGTCATTCCTTCGTCTGCGGGCGTGCTGGGGACCTCTTTGTTACCTAGCCACTCGCTTCCGTCGAGAACGTTGTAGTAGATGCGGGAGCTTGCGTTGCCGCTGCCTTGATGGAAGACGTATAGCTTCGAATCATAAACGACGGTGGCTATACCGGAGGTTGTCGTGCTGCTAGGTACTACCTTGTCTCCAGCCCATGTTTTTCCGTCCCAGACGTTATATTTCACCTTTTCCTTGTCATCGCCGCTGCCCTTATGGAAACAGTACAACTTGCCGTTGTAGACGACCGCCGAGATAGTCCCACCCGTTGCCGTGTTGGGAACGCCGCTATTCCCCTCCCACTTAGCTCCGTTGTGCGTATTGTACCAGATTCGCGACGTATTGCTAGAATCCTGGTGAAACGCATAGAGCTTCTTATTGTATACCACAGCCGAGAGACCCGTCTTCAAAGTCGTGTCAGGAATCTTCTCATCCCCGGGGATGGTGACGTGATACTGTTCCCAGGTGAACGTTATGTCTGCCGCCGGCTCGCATCCGGCAAGGAACTGCGCCCCGTCTGCCCCCTGTCCGATCAAGTCTTCGACTTCGTCGTCGTTGAAATGTACCCACCCAGTACTGTCGACCAGAACAAGAGCCACAGCCACGTTACCGATGAGCATGTCATTATTGGCCTTGATCGTGGCTGCCAGTGCAGCGTCAGCGTCTTCAAAGTTCTCATCACTGGTGAGTTTCATCGGAGCCTCGAACCCCTCTGTGTCCCACGGCAGACCATCCGTTTCCTTTTCTTTGTCGCTCGGCACGCGGTTGACCCGACTACGCCATGCTTGCACGGCGAGACGTGATTTGCCGTCGATGCCGTCCGGGATATCGTGGGTTGATAGATTGAGCTTCCCCTTGTCGAAGTCTTCTGGGAACGTCGCTAGAAGGATACTGGGAGAAAGGATCTGTGTGACGCGTCCACCTTTCGCGGCAATCTCCTCCTTTGCCTCTGATAGGTTAGAGGTGTGAAGGAGGACCGCATTTGCGATGTGCTGACGGTTATGAGCTTCCATTTTGGTATAGCTATTGCTTTCGTGTTTCGATCAAGAACGTGAAGAGGGTCAACAGGCGTGAGTACTGGAAGATAAACTAACTAGGAATTTGCCGAGGATATATGGTTCTCATAACCTACTTCTTTTTACTGGCGGCTACGGCGTCCCAAAAACTACTCCATCACAAATTGCACATTGCCCAACGACGCCCAAACACCAAGGGCATCCCGCATCACCAGACACCCTGCGATGCCGAAACCCCCGAAGATGCAACGCCCACTAGCAATGCCAAAGCCGTTGTGAGTGGTAGTCAACATCAATAATACCCCTCATTTTGCTCATCAGCAGCTGAAGTCCTTTATTTCTATACTTCTGAATACCGAAAACTGCAATATTCATGCGCTCTGCATGAGCTGATGGACTGGGGTCTGGACCACTCATGATTGATTATGTAGTCAACATTGGGGTGCAGATACAACGTCGTTGCATTCTCGGGCCGCAGCATGTGAGTGGGACTCGGTTGCTTTTGATGAACGGCGAAGTTAACGTTAGGCGTTCGAGTTAGAAACCCGAAAACTTTATTCGAATCAATTGTATTAGTAATGAACTCAATGTCGGAGTCGTCCGCGATGTATGCTAGGGTGGAGGGCCGAAAGTTACAATGGAGTCGGGCAGAAGGGCATCTACCTATTTCACCGTCTTCATGAAACTGTTTCAAAATTAGCACTAGTTATTTCTAATTGTTCATAAACAGTAAACAGTATAATGCTATACTACTAAGCAGTATGAGTATCATGTTCCATACTTACCTAGACGTTGCTATCGATTTAAGTCGAGCTTGTCTTCGACTCCCGCAGAGTGCAGGCCTTCTCGTCGCTCCTATATCACGAGTCAAGGCACACATCTCCAGCAACGATAGATTGAACAAGCATTTTGAATATTGAGCTGTAGAGTATGTATCGTCGTCCGGTGTATTCTAGCTGGTGACCATGAAAATATGTATATCGCCAGCTTCCCCAAGGACTCCAATTTCTCCAACCTCGAGAGATGGGCAGCCGAGACGGTTATATGTGCCTTAATATAACTCCCGGCAGAAGACACGAGTGGTCCCACGCTTTCAGCCGGTCAACGTCAACCATGTTGAGATCTTGACACTTCAAGTATCCCATAGCAAACTCGCTGCCACGACTAGCAGCACAACATGCGCGTACTAAACCTCCTCGTGCCAGTCGCGGCGGCTAGCGCTACGGCGCACCGCAAACCGGTCTGTGATAGATCGTTGCTCAGAGAAGCCACGAGCCGATACATCGCGGCTCAGAGCACGGGAGAACCACGATGGCTATCCCCTATCCTCTCGTCAAACGCCACAGTCAGAGAGAACAATGCCGCAAGTTCCTTAGCACGTAGCAGCGTCCTGAACAAAGCCCTGGCAATCGCGCACGCGAGACATACCTACGACACCACGGCGTGCGCAACATTCAGCTCCCTGACATCTCTGGGGCCGGGCGCGGGATACCAGATCGGGACACAGCTGCGCGTGGACGCGGGGACGCGAAAAGTCACAGCGATCGACAGTATAGTCACGGGGGAGGGGGATCTATACTTCAACACCACGCACGCACTACACTATCTCCTGCGCGAGGACTGGGGGCCCATCGACCCCGCGCAACGCGACGACCGCGATACCCTTCGCGCGGCCGCCGATGCGTATTACGCGTATTTCAGCAACGCGTCGACCGTAGTCCCGTGGGGAGCGCCGTGCGACCGTCTTGAGGGGGGCGCTTACATGGGACAGGGACTCAAGAACGATACGTGTGATGCCGGGCTGCCCCCCTTCAGTGTCGAGATGCGCGATCGTAGGTACGTCGTCGATGAGACTGTCGGCTCGGTCAATATCTTCAGCGAATTTGGGATCCTCGGCCCGGATAGTCACGAGTTCCGCGTGGAAAGGGGAAGGATTAGGTGGATTCATGCTATAACGTTCTGCAGGGGCACGGTGAATTGTGATGCCCCCGAGTTTCCTGGGCTGAGTGAGGAGGTCGGGTGGTGACTGGTATTTATGCCTGCATTTCCTGTGTCCTCGTCAGCGTAAGATTGTGGAGATGTGCCTGGCGAGTATGGGCTCATTTGATCAGGATTACTAGCTGTTCGAGATCTCGGGCGTCGTCTCCAAGAATAGTATTATAAATTGACTAACTATACTTAACAGCGTGCTCTGCCTTGCTTCTCTGATATTGCTCTGCGCGCGGACATGATTTTCATATCGAGGTAACTAGCACTTTTAATTTCTATGCAGCTACCGCTCTCGATACTAACAAATAGGTACCTACCCCTTACCTGGGTACATGTTTCGCTGCCTCGTCTGTATTTACATGCAATATGAGTGGCCATCTTGATAGGATTTAAGTTGCCTTATTATTAACGTTAGCACTGCTGACGTATATAGCAAAGACTACGGATATCTAAAGCTTTCTTCGTATCCAAGCTGCCGATAGATAGATGTGTTTAGCTATTGCAGGAAGCCGTGTCTTAATCAAAAGTATTGCGCTAAAATGCTATATTAAGGGCTTGTAACACAGAAGTATTTAGAAGACTCTGGAAGCCCCTCATTGTCGACCTCAGATTCCCAACGACGATGATCCCTCTGATGTAATAGACATCGGCCACACAGGTCCCAGGTGGCTCAGCCGCCGCAAACCTCGGCTCTGAGATTCACTTGAACCATATGACTATAATTACCCTCTACCAGACATATTTCAAGCAGAGGTACCACAATCTTCGCACAAATCCAGTAGTGATTGGGAACTTTGCATTCCCAAACTTAACGTTATAGGCTGGAAGGCGTTTCAGGCAGCTCGAGATGCTATGCCATAGATGTCCTGAAAGGTGAGCCACAAATAGAATTGCACGACAATAAATTCAACATTCAGAAAAGCAACGAGCCGACTCAAGAATCAGCTACCACGGCCTCAAGTTTATATTTATAACAAAATTATTTAATAAGCTTTAGTAAGTTAAATTATACCTATTGAGTTTGCTTTTATATACTAAGCTTTTATTTTTATATAGTGCTAGCTTTAAGCTAACTATAGCTTTTTAAAAGTTTGACGTGATCTAAGGGTAGGTATGAATTATGAGTATAAAAGTGAGAATAAAAGTGAGATGTATTAGTAAGGCAGCCGTGACCAAAGGCCCGGCGGGGAGTGACCCTATTATGTGCGTGCCTTATCTAATCTATAGCTACTACACATGTCATATGAGCCTCCGGCTCATGTTACCACGCACCCTCTGCAAGGATGTATCATGGAGGTTGCCAATGAAACACGCAAGGGAGCCTGCTAGGTTAGACATTTACCAGGTGGACCGTGATATGCAGGAAGCCCTTAAGTACCTAAAGTAGGCATTCACAAACAAACAGATGTAGTGCATTTTGCACAGCCCAATTGAATATTTTATTAGTTTTAAATAGGCTCAACTGGCAAGTCAAAACACAATGGTATCGTGTGGATGTCTTGGCCTAATTACAAGTCTATGCGTTCTGGCAGATTGGCAGTTTCTGGCACGTACCAAGCTTCTCCTCGAATTCTATGTAACTAAACTACCCTCTATAATGAGCTCAACCCGGTTTAACTAGTTCAAGCAGTAGTCATAGCAACAACTGTATCTACAACACCTTCAGTCGCAGTGAAACTAGGGTAATGGCCAGTTGCAAGCTCAAAGGTTTTCACCACCTTCCGACCAGCCTTTTCAAGGCCTTCAACAAAACGCAATAGCCCGGGTATGATCCAAGACAGTTCCCACCATATTATGTGCCACCGCAGCATTTTGCTGAGGGTTATGGTCGCCCAGGGCAAGGCTATACTGGCCATGGTGCCAGAAACCCTCAACCTCAATCTCAACTTCACTACTCGCCACAGCAGCCATATCCCGAAGGATACAGCCGTTCTGACCACACACCTGCATATCCTTCGACTTCGTGGCCCGGCCAATACCTTGATCCACAAAGGGGGATAGTAGAGCCAGCGAGGCGGGGCCCAAATAATTAAGAGCCGGCATCTTTTCTCGAAACGGGGTAGTCTGTAATTTACGGTGGTATCTGTGACCCTCTTCGACGTCACAGCTGGCTGGGTACTGAAGAGAATTCGGGACAAGGCTAGAGGAAGCAAATATGACAGTCATTATATATAGGAGAGAAAGAACAGTGAAGCGCAAATTTGGAAACTATTATGTTTTGATTCTATTTAATCAACAGTGTCTATTCCGTCTATCTATTAATACTCGATCTATTCATTCATTCCCACCGATAATATGCCATTAAAAAGGAGAGGTGTCACCGTCTCCCAGCAACCTTTTTAGAGACACCATCAAACCTGTCCGGGAAGAGAATGTCATTAGCGAGTCTCAATAACCTGGCATCTTTCTCTCTCTCGCGGGGCCCCTTTTCGCGCGAGCGGGCGTCGCAACCGTAACTGTAGCCGGAGCCGTAGTTGTTGTTATTATGGGCGTAGCCTCTGTAGCCACTACCACTACCACCGGTCTCATCCCACGGCGCCAGACCCATACTCCGTAATCCCTCATCCCCTCCGGCGTCCGCGACGTCCTGGACGCCCGACCGGCCGGCGTGGTCGCGCTCACCGCCGCCTCCGGAACTCATGCTGCTGCTGCTGCTGCTACCGCAGGCGACGCCCATGAAATCCGGGGCAGGCTGCCCGAGCAAGAAGGAGCGCCTCTGTCGAGCCAGGTACAGAGCGTTGGTCTGTGTCAGCGGACAGGCGGGTATGTAGAGGACTGCCGACGGGCTCGGGCTTGGTTCAACGACAGCTAAACTGGAACGGGTCTTGTATTGAGGGTTGATTGTTGCGGCGGTTGCTTTGGTGCTGCTATTTGTGGTACTGGTAATATATGGAGAGGACGAAGTCGTGGTCGTGGTTGTGGTTGTGGTGGACACGGAGGAGGATAGCGAGGAGCTTGGGGTTGAAGAGGATGTCATCGTCATCGCCATCGTCGGTGTGAAAGTGGGTGAGAATGACGGTATTGGGTTTGGGTTTGGGATTCCGCCTGAGAGGAATGAATAGTTTGATGGGAAGTTCAGGGGCGCGTACGAAGAAGACGACGAGGAAGGGGATGAGGATGAAGAAGACCTCAAGCTCGAACTGGTGAACCCGGACCCGGAATAATTGCTGCCGCCGAGATCAACGTTGGTGGTGGCGGCTCGTAGAAATGAATCATTAGGCGTCGAGTCCACGTCGTGTATGGTGTCCGGATGCCAGATTACGTAGTCCCCCGGCTCAATATCCGGGATCGACACCATGGTGCGATGGAGTTGCAGGTGCGGATGTAGCGTGCTGTTCACCTCGTGCACGTACCCCGGAACGGCGCCGTGGAGGATACTCGTCTGCGAGACGTTAAGGTTCCAATTATTAGGGTGGAGATATTCAGTCTCGGTTCTCGCCCTGTTGTTTCTATTTCCTCCAATGTCCATTCCTATCGGTATATCACCTACCCCAGTCCCCATCCCGTCGGTCGCTGCTGTCAAAAGCGGGCTCTTGAACCGCGGCGTGAAGAAGGGTCTGAGCAAGAGATAAGCAGTGCTGAGCTGCAACATCGGACACACGGTCAGGGAGCCGCTGCCGGCCGGGATGGACGACAGACTAAGAAAACCCTGGAACATGCGGAACATGCTGCAGGAGCCTGCCCGGTTGTACAGGTCCGTCGTGATGCGCAGGCGTGGGCTGCTGTCCCAGGGGTCGTGGTCTTCCCACTGGCCTGAGAACACCGGGCCATACGTCCCTGAGGCGCCGTACCCATCTGGCTCCCAGCGCTCTACGCTGCCGTTATCTACGTGTATTCCCACGCTGCCCCCTCCACCGCTGCCGCCCACTCCCACATCGAAAAATGACGATGCGTCAGAGGTGGTGGAGGGCCTCCGCACACGCAGCCGGTCCGCGTACGCTACGGGGTATTCCGGGCCCACGAGGGCGTTCTCGTCGCTCGCGTGCCACGTCCCCATGGCGAAGCGCTGGGCGTCGAGTAACCGGGAGTCGGCACGTGCACGTACCTGACCGGGACTCCAGTACAAATCGTACAACCCATCATGTTTCTGCGGCGGCGATGACGATAACTGGTAATTTCCCATCCCTCCACCACCAAGTTCACCCATTCCCATTCCCATGCCTCCCATATCCGAGTCCAAGTCCATCATCATGCTGTTTGTGTCTGTCGTGTTCGTCGTCGTCGTCCTCTGCTGCTGTTGTTGGGGATTATCAGCCATGTAATCCAGCGTCTCCTCTTTCCAGGCCTGTGCCACCGCGGGCGGGATGACGCGCTTGATGACAGCCACGCCGCGACGTCTCAGCGCCTTCCTGAACGCGGCAGCTTTAGCCGCGTCGTGGATGTCGAAGTAGTCGATCGTAGGCACCGCGTCTGTCCCCGCGGCCGCGACCTCGTCCGCCTCCCTGCGCAGCTCGCGGAGGAGCCGGTAGAAGGACTCGGCCACGTCTCTCTCGCGACAGGCGATCATGTTCCGCTTGAGCTTTGCGAAGCGCGAGGACAATGGGATGGGCTCGGAGTCCACCATCGATGCATAGGGTGTCATGTTTGCTGTTGAGGCCGTGACTGGCGGCACTGAATTGCCCGATTCGTAAGGGAAGAGTGGGGATGGGTGGTGTGTGAACGAAGAAGGATGATGATGGCTGTGATATTGTCGACGCTCCCCAGACCATCGATCGTGTGTGGGTTTTATGATCATGTTCTAAACCCCTGAGGTGTCAACCAAATAGTTATCCTTTTAACGTGATATAAGACCCTTATCTCGACCCCTTTTTCCGATGAGAAGATGACGTTTTATGGAGGACTACCTGGGCACAAGTAGGTAGCGAGGAACCGTAATAAGACCGCGACCCATCATCTTGGTCCGCGACGTGGATGTATGTGGATATCTTATGCTTAAAGAAGATAAGGAGACAATCTCGACAGCTAGAAAAGATAACTTGCCATTTTCAGTCGGTGAGCTGGGAGATACCTAAGCAGATAGAACGGTTGAGAAAAATCTCTTCCCACCTACGTAACTTCCAAGAAAAACGCGAGCGGAATCCTACGTCGTAAAAACTGTCGAGGACATATGGAGAAGTAGATGCATATAGGTAGATAAACCTGCATCATTGACGAGAGGAAGGAGGCGAAAAGGAGAGGCGATGGAGGAAGACCTGGGCCTAGAGCCCGGCTATGCATGTACAACATAGTAACACCGCGCACCCTTTCGATCTTTTCACTAACGAAGAAACAGAGAGAGATAGAGGCGGCAACGTGTACCGACATTAGTTTAAGCACTACGTGTCTCGGGCTGTTTTTTCTGACTGTCGATATTGATTGTCTATCGTTGTTGTTTTCGGCAGCAGATTCCGACGCTGGGGGAGACGGTCTGCAGGGTAGTAAGGGGCTCCTGCAACCACCCGGAGCCGAGAATCTGGATCTAGTTTTGGACCGTCAGTTAGCTAGTTCTATCTAACCCACTTCTTGGTGGTGGTGCGTCTACTGCTCTCCACCCGATAACGGGAGCAACGTTCTTGAACTCCTATGAAGAAGGACTACCTCACTCACTATACGTATACTTCAATATGCTTATATAAATCATGAAATAATAAATCGAGAGACACTCATTTACAGCAAATTATCATGACCGGTTTGTGAAATTTCTTTTAATTATTTGTTAATGATTTCCTCGGAAGCAAACACATTAGGTCGTGATTATACAGCATCCCTATCCTGCGTCGTCTTGTGAATGTACAATGTAGCGCTTTCGCGGGCCGTCGAACCGCAGTTACAGCATGTCGGAGAATTTCCGTACCGAGTACCAATGGGGATAGTTTCCGGGATGAAACCCAGCCAACTTTCACGCCGCCCGGGACTCCAGTTCTTTTCCTGAGGCGAAAACTGCGGCCCTAATAAACCATCTAGATTACCTACATATTACTACTACATACGTTACATACCTGTCACCGGTGAGACATACATGCAGAAAAAATAAATAAGTAATTACTGTGTAGCCTACCGAGAATGTATGTCTTGATTAACGGTAGGTAGCTTTCCCAACTGTTGCATCCGACCTGCATGACGGGACACGGCGGTACCAAGGTGAGAAAAAACCAGGTTCCAGTCCAAATGTCCGTTAATGGGATGGATGGGTCATCGGGGTATACTTCTTTTCTATAGCTGTACAACTGTACCTCATCTTCATCACTGACTGGCATTGCATTGCTTACCTTTTCTTCTCTTTTTCTCTTTGCTAAGAAAACCCTTTCTTCCTTTCCATCATCTGCGGTCCATACTTCTTTGATGAAAACTGCCTCTCTCATGCATGTAGACTGTCCTTGTACACTCGGAACTGACAGGCGGCTCGAGTTGCCGCTCGCCTGTGTAAGCGAAAACGGCCGCGGGAAGGGCCGTCTCTCTCACCGATGCACATATACGGGTCTCCGGGCTTTCGAGAAGCATACCTGACAAGGCTATGCTCTTGAGGCGAGATGAAAGATGAATCCGATGCAAAGGACCGGCATAGGAAAATACCCGTATACGATGGAAGCATATTCTTGAACTAGGATATAAGAATCACCTCCACTATGGTCTCCAACATGGCCTGACACTTTTGTCGTAGTCGGCCCATATAATATGCAAAATCGAACACGCGGTACAAAGCTTTCTGCTGACTCATTGTGGCGGTGCGCCGGTCTGACTGATTCTAGCCACTTGCGCCCCGGGGTGCTATTATTTATCACTACTTGAATGCCCTTGGGCCAAGGGGGAGCTACGGGGACAGTGTTTATATTATCCCAGGTTGCTTTTTATGTTAATTACTCTTTTTACTCTATATTAGTCTCTTAACATAAAATATCATCATCTTGCTCTGACAGAGCGGGAACAGGGGATTTGCTTGCGAACAGCAGCGACGGACAGCAGGATGCTGAGCCATTAACATCGGCTCTTTCCATCTGGACTGTCCCTAGCTCCGCCTGTGAACCTGACCTGGCCACTCACTATACATACGAGGAAATAGAACCATTACCGGTTGTCTTTCCCGTGCCCCGACCTGAGAACCGCGCGCTGCCGTTTCCACTTACCACGGCGGTGCCATTCCCATGCACATACACGCGACCATTACCACTAACCCTGACGTTACTGTCGCCGTAGACAACGGCTTTACCATTCCCCGAGACCACCACATATCCGCCACCCTTCACCTTCGCTGACGCATTGCCGCTCACCACCACGTGTCCACCCCGAACCGTAGAAGAGCTATTACCGCTGACGTACACCTTTTCACACGCCCGCGGTTCCTGCTTATACTTTTCCTTCGGCGGGGCCACCAACTTCTGGCTCACCTTATGTCTTGTCTTCGTCCCCGTCCTCACCTCGTTTTGCTCCCTCCTCTTCGGGTAACGCCTGAGCAGCATCTTCTTGTCTCCATCTGAAAGCACAGTGTTTTCCTGTACTTCGGTTATGCGGCTATGGGTATCGCCTTTCTCGATCGCATAGTGCATGATGGATTTCGGATCATACGGCAAGTCCCAGCTCTTACCGACGACGCTCGGTGTGGTCTTATCGTAGTTCCGTCGCACATTTTGTAGGGACCACTCGTTACTAGACATCAACCTCTGATAGTTCCAGTTGGCCTTGCAATCTGGATGCTTATGCGCGTGCACCATGCCTAGCGCGTGCCCGAACTCGTGAAGGATGTCGGCCTGGATTTTCGCGCGGACCCCTTCTTCTGTCGATCGTCGAGGGTGCATATTTACATGCATGGTCGTCTGGTTCCGGAACAAATTAGCATCGGTCCCGATGCGAGACCAGGAGTCGCGAGCAAATTCGAGGCGGATGTCAGAACGATGCAGTTCGTTTTGTGATAGGAAGTTGAATTGGATGCCCAGGGAAAGGGAGTTGTAATGCTTTCTGACCAGGTATTTAACCAACGACTGTTCCGTAGTACTGCCGTTCATGAAATACACGTTGAGGTGGTCTTTATCAGAGGGCCATAGCTTATCAGTGGCCACGAGGTCACTTGGTAGTATCCGTGCTTTGGAAGAGCTAACGACGTGACCGTTACTATGTTTCTTGTAGTAATTGGCATTGCCGCTTGAGGAGAGCTCGTCGTCACTGCTTGAGAAGTCATCAGAGTCGCTGCTTGACGAGGATTCGTCTTCGCTGCTTGACGAAGACTCGTCGCTACTATCAAAAGTGAGGCGACCGGAAACGTTGCCGCTCCCCCCGTGGCAATAAATTTTGTTTGAGAGATACATTGTCGAAGACGGGGTTTAATTTGATGAGGAGAATTTTGCAACGGTGACTGGGAAACAGTGAAGGACAATGACTTTTACAAATGCTGGTGCTGGTGCTGGTGCTGCTAAGTATTTCGATCACCGCTACCGAAATCGCTGCCTTAGGTTTATGCCATAGTTTTTTCCAGACAATTCCAGAGAGCAGTGACAGTAGGCTGATCAGTGAAATACTTACTGTAGAAAAGTAGGATATTGTACAACAAAAAAGGTCAAATATGAACCCTCTTAACATATTTAATACAAAGCGTTCAGCCAGTACATGTGATATTGTAATTGAAATACCTGCGCATGAATACAGGGGTAAAGTAGCCGCAACTCAGCCACTTTCGAACCGCTGTGTTGTCGTTGACTAGATAGGCACGCATAAAATCACGTGGGGGCATCCTCCAGCTGAACGCATCTACTGAAACCCTTTTCAGCCCGCCCTGCAAAGTGCGAAGCCAACTAACCCACCTCGCGCCCTTATCATAGTACTCACTTTTTGCAAGGCCTGCCCTCAAGGCCTCACGCCCTCACGTCTATCCCTTTGCCGCCTGAGGTCCTGACGGATCCCTGTAGTTACAAGTCACTCTCCAAGTTTCATGATCTAATCCCTGTTAGGTTGGGTTACATGTGTATTAAACTTAAAAGACTAGGTGTGGCTGTGAGAGGATCAATGCCGTAGCTTATAATAGTGACTCCTGCTAGTACATCTGGCACGGGCAAATTTAGGTAGAAAATGAGGTACCCTACTATAGTAAATCTAATTGGTTAAGCATCTTTACTGTTTGTAACTATAGGGACTATAGGGATCTGTCGGGATCTCAGGCAGCAAAGGGATACCAAGTCTTCAACATTTGTATGCACTATGGAGTATCAATAACAGATCCTCTACAGCAGCCACCTGGCTGCATATTTACATTTTCATCATTTACTGCCAGGCCTCCGCGAACTTTGCTGCGCCACCCGCAGCCAGCTTGAGGTAAGCGTCGGGGGCCATGTCATTATCAATGCCCAGGAATCGCTGATTGGTGGGTAATTCGTTCGTCCTCAAAACAGGCAAGATGGAAGTTCCCTCGTTCATCTCGTCGAACATGGCGCTAAAGATGAAGGTCGGCTTCAGCGACACGGCACCGTCCAGCTGCATCTGATAGAACGTGCCGTTCCACCTCGGGAAGGCGTCGAACTTTTCGTTCGGGTTCGCGTTGCTGCTCGAGCCGCCGGGCCACACCACGATGCTGCTGTCGATGCCAAGGTCGCGAAGCGCCCCGGCGTCCTCGACAGCCTGGCGTCCATTGAGAAAACCTGGGTATCCGTTGATGTCGTACGAGCCGACGGTCCACGGCTGGATCATGTCGGCAAGGCGATATACCGGCCCGAAGCGACCTGGCTGGTTCTCGACTAGCTCTGCATGCCAGGCCTGCTGCACGCCAAGGATCACGTAATAGCCGGCGTTCTTGAGGGCCGTCACAATGGCAATACCGTCGTCGGCAGTCACCTGGTTCACGATACCGAAGCCCCAAATCTCGATCACAGGCTTGCCTTCATGGTGCATGTAGGCCGGAGACGAGATGATATCGCTCAGTGCTTCGAGGTCGGCGAGAAACGTGGCCGTTACGTTGGTCGACCCTGTCGCCGCACCATTCAGGTCATATTCTACTACAAAGCCGCGGCCGTATTTCTCGGCAGCTGCCTTGGCTGCGTTAAGGACCTAGTTGCAAATGTTAGAGAGTGTTGCTTATGGTAATTCAAAACTGGGTACCCACGTTGATCCAGCCCCCGTTAGCCTCGTTGATGTAACCGTAGAACCGCTGCAAGAAAGCGCCGCTGATTCCGTTGTCCGCCATCATCTTGAAATGAAGGTCTACGATGCCGTCGCAATCGTTGCTATAGAACTGGGCGACGGAGCCATCAGGGCGGGTGAATGGGGTATCGAACAGACAGTCGGATGGATAGCCAGTTACGTCCGGAACCATGTCAACACCCACTATGATAAATCTCATTAGAATCCTTGTTGATACAGACGCAGACTAGAATCAATTATTTACTCACCGTGTCCAACCTCGGGCGAAGGTGTGTCCCTAATGACTTATAAGCTGTGTGTCCTCGAGAAAAAAAATCACCGCTATACTCACGTAGTCCAATGAGAGTTGCCATTGTCTTCCCCTGGCTTTCGAAACCATGCTTGATATCCCACAAAGAACTTCCCGTTAAGCGTAGATCTATCGATCGTAGAGTCTTGCCGTTTGACCTGATGCGATGGTGTCTGGGGATATCCCAGCGACTGACCACCCAGGCTCAATAAAGCTGCAAATTGCAGCGCTCGAATTATAGACGACATGATTCTCTTTGCCTGTGTGTTTATAGAGCATTATATTATTTCCTGGCGACTCCATCCCTTTATACTCGACGAAGATATGACAGTGTTCTCGTCGAGGTCAGCAACAACTCGATACAATTGCTGGCGCCAGCCCATCTATTCTAAGCAGTTTTAGCTTATAAGTTTAAGGGACGTAACTTATAAAGTAATCAAACCCGCCGATCTCATAACCCACTATCCATATGGACCACTTGAGTGTCAGCTCACAGCCGTGCTATGGCCAGAATAGGGAGGTTGTTTGGCTACTTTGGACCCTCTCGTAGTCCAAACGCCACCAAAAAGAAAACTTCGCGATGCGCTTACGTCGGCATCTGGCGGATGTGCCGTCAAATTTGTTTACGGCTTTTGTTTGCCGTCAGCAATACTTGTTCGCAATCGCAGATGATGGCTTTAAATCGGATTTGTAAGAAATTCATGAAGCCTTTTGTCGTCGAGAGCGGCGAAGTGGCCTGTCGTTTGCATCCGCTACTGGGGCAGTTTTTCTTTTCGCTGGCACTTTCGGTACAGCCTCGTCTGCAACCTTGACCTTTTCTGTGGTCTTGGGTGGTTCGCTTTTTGGCGGCTGACTCGACGAAGCGAGAGGCTTTGGGTGATCATCTCTCATCGCCACATAGGCAACCTTCTCAATGTCCGTAGCTCCGACTTGAAGCCGTTCGGACAGATCGTCTGCAGCAGTTTTCAACTGCTGATATTCCTTGGCGTTGTACTTGATCGGTGATTTCTGCCCTCCACAACATAACCACCAGAACGCTTCGTCCGAGAAGAAGATGACTTGGTCCGGGTCATGGACAGAGAGTAGAAGGGAAGCTGTTGCGGGACCTATTCCTTTAAGTTTGGCGATCGCGTCCATGGCCTTGGCAACGTTTTTGTTGGACCAATACTGCCCCGTCGCCTCTTCGATGGTATTCTGGACAACGCTTCCGTCGTTTGACGAAACTAATTTCATCAAGGTCGGCCGAAACTTCCCATGACGTCTACATTCATTAGAGCCTCCAGCATTCTACGCGGAAAGTACGGGCGAGGCAGATGATAGTTAGGCAGCTCATATACCTCATTAATGAAGATGCACTCACAGCTTCCATTCCACCAGCTTCTTCACATCGTCATGGGTCATTGGACGCCTTGGTTTATCGGATCTGAAAGCCTCAGTGGCTGTATTATATCGAAACTCATCAAGCTCAACTAAAGACGCCTGACCCGATTTGGGGGCTATGTATGAGGTGCATCTGATGTCAGTAACACAATACCATTGACCAGCTGATTGGCTTGTCCGCTCTCACCTTTGTCCGAAGATATAGAACTTAGGAAACTGCCATATCGGTTTAGAAGTTGATTGAATAGACTTTTGGATATCTTCTCCGGGACCATGTCGGCGTTTGCCATCTTGATACTTTGAACTATATTCGATGATTCTGAAAACTCGATCTTGCTACTCCGGTTGTTGCAGATCATATAGGTATTGGCAATTATAAGTGCCCAACGATGTATTAGCAGAGCTATGAAATCTTGGCGATCGAAATACGTAAGTATGTATGTACGTGTCTCTGTATGAAACTGAAATTAGGGTCTTAATCTCGGACGGTTTTCGTGAATCATTCGTGACACGAGATGGTGTTTAAGACGCGTTAAGTACCCTAGGCTAGGCAGGTACAGCCGTACTACTCAGGTACTTGAGCAAATTTGTTGGTTAAAAAAGCGCTAAAAAAACAAACGCCAAATTGTTAGGTATTTCCCAATTCGGGCATTTTTTAAAGTTGCGCTTTGAACCCTGACTCAACCTAACCCAGTCCTTTAAAGAAACACCCCTCCTTCAGCTGCTCTCTACCTCTCTCCATTCTTTTTCCTTCTCTGCCGATCTCTCACTAATCAACCCCACGATATCACAAGCGAATCCTCCTCAATCGCAAGACAAAATGGGTAACGTAAGTACGAACCACAGCGTGGATAAAACATGAGGAAGTCGGTAAAATCTTGTTTGCTAACACGCCCCGCCTAAACCAACAGGGAGCCAAAGCTCAGCAGAAGCGCGAACGCAACGCAAAGGACCAGAAGGCCGCCAAGTCGCAGCTGAAGACCGTATGTTATAATTCGACCTTATGATACCTACACGCCTTCGGCGACATGTAGTAGACTCCTCGGGAACTAATATACACGGGGTGTTCTAGAATGCGCAAGCCATGGATATTCAGTGCAAAATTTGCAGATCGACCTTCCTAAAGACTACTCGTGCACCTCAGTACGTTCTCTTGAACTCCCCATCATGGCCTCGTCCTCGTCTAGAACCCCGAAGAAGAAAAAGGTCGAAATCTTTTCTCTAACATTTTTCTCCTCAAATACAGACTCACCGAACACGCCTCTAATAAGCACGGCAAGGCATTAATCGACTGCTTCCCGGGCTTCACCGCTTAAAAGCCTCATGGCCCTCAAATTGCTTGACTGACTGATGAGGGAGGAGAGACAAGACGGACAGGCGTATTGTGGACAATTGGAGCGATGGCGCATTTTTTCGGTGTTTTATCTAGAATCGAATTGAAGGCATACAAGGCGGGTTGTTCCTTTTTAATGAGTCTATGGATACATGACAAAACAAGAAAGTCGTATTTGGACTGATAAACTTGTGTGTTCTGTCTTTCGCCTTTCTTTCACCTTGCCTTACCTTGCATTGTCTAATTCAACCGCGTAAGGTCGCTCGCATTACTTAATGTGCCTTGACAGCCTGCCTGCTGATATCTACAGCTTCGCTCTCGACATTATTGTTCTGCTGCTGCTGACTCTTCTCCTGCGCCTCCCTTGCCTGCTGTTCCCGGATACTCCGGAGGATGTCGGGGTACCATCTCTCGCCGACGTCTGGATGGGACTTGACGCGATTCCTCAACGTCGCCTCGCCGAGCGTCTTCGCCACGCCGCCGCTGCGGAACGTGAACTCGACGTCGTCCAGCCGCCGACCGCCATTCGCCTCCAGCACCCTGCGCCTCTGGTCCTTAACAGCCTCTGGCACCTTGCCCACGCCTATCGTCTCAAGCTCCTCGAACGTCGAACTTCCGCGCACCCCTTGGAAGAAGGGGATGGAGAAGCGCGCACCCGCGCCCGCCTCGGGCGAGAGCACGCGGTGCGTCGTCGAACAGCACACCCCCTGTGTCAGGGCCTCGAGCCCCTGGCCGATGGCGACGACGAGGGTGCCGTCGATAGGCGGGCAGTCGATCCACTCGCCCTTCATGTTCTGCACCTGCAGGCCCTTGTGGCGGCTGGCCTGCAGCAGGTAGCTCGTGAGCATGCTGTCCTTGTGCGGTCCGACGCCCTGCCCTTGCACATTGCTTCCCAACCCCAGCTCCGACACATCCGGGTACTTAACGATCTTCAGCTTGTGCTGCTGGCCCGCGTCGAAGTACCGGTTGAACGCGTCCGGAGGCAGGTCGATGGCCTCCGCGATGAGCGAGGTAAATTGGATCGAGATGACGCCCATGCGTGATATGTAATCCGTGTAGACCCGGCGGAAATTGGGCAGCACCGAGGGCGAGGGCCACTGATTCGGCGCCAGGAGGTTATCCCAGAGAGGTGCGTCGGGCCCCGGGACTGGATGCTCGGTCGATAAATCGATCTGCTCACGGTGATCTATAGCGCCCGCTGTTATTTCGGCCGAGAGTTGCGAGTAGCCCAGAAAAGACGGTGCATTCTTCATCTCGATCTTGAGTCTAGATTTGTTTTGTTCTCTTTGTTAGTGAAAACGGAACGAAATGTGACCAAGTGAAAGTGAAAGTGTCTTGCGCCATTTCTACTTGTGCAGGCTTTCTCGGATACTTGATCGACGTACTTCTCTTCTCGCGGGATGTCAAAGAAGGCCCGCCCTTCGCTGATGACTTCGCGCCATAGGTCGTCGGGGATGCCGACGTTTTTCAGGTACAAGAAGCCCACTTCCATCAGCACATGGCGTAGCTCGGCGAGGAACTGTGGCTTCGTGGCCGGGTCGCGCGATTGCGCCAGGTCGAGGATCGGAATCGATGTGAATGACATTGGTCTTTTCCGTCTCTTTCTCTCCCTTGGTTCACTCGTTACGGTTTAGTATGTAATAGCCAAAGGAACGACAAAAGAAGTGCTAATTAAGGAGCAAAGGAGTTAAGTACGCAGGTTGGAGGTGTCTGGGTTGGGTATATATTGTGTATAAATAAACACCTTGTCCCCGAAATACCGGAGATAAAAGAGAAACGATGCAATAGCTAGACTAAGGTATAAATGCTGCCTGGATAAATGGTAGTTCAGGTTCTCTCTCTTTGTTCGTTTCACATGGGATATTGACAGACAGAGAAGACCGATATACTTGACGGGGTCTGATTATGTTAGGGCATCCAGCATCGGTATTCTTTACAACACCTGTCGCTATCGCTGTTGCAGATAAACCCAAGGGAAGAAGGGTCTATATAATCTAAACTTGTTCGCAAAGGGGTAAAACTAGATAGATGCCCTAGGTTAGACGGAGAGTTCGTTGTACATAGACACAGTAAACCAGGCGATATCCGGCGATTTCCGGCGTGATGAGATGCGATGTGATGCGGGATGAGGAGACCTGATGTCGCAATTCCGCTCCTCGGACACTAAATCGGCAACACCCCCGCTCGATCCTATCCGACCGACCACTTCTTAAACTTCGGTACCTTGCCTTATCATCAATAGGTGCCGTGACAACTTGAAGGAGCTTCAAATCCCAAATTGTAGGTAGGTAGACAGGTTTATGATATGGATTGGATGGATTTCCCGAGCAACCCCCATTATCTGTTCTTCACCATCGGTAACGAACAAAAACATGCAGATAGACATATAGATTTACACATCTTTAATTCAGACTGTCAAATGATATTTGGGTCTATCATGTCTAGTTACCGTCCCATCGTTTTAGGATATCATAGTGAGCTAACTACCATATCACGCCGCTTAGGTGTCAGTACTCAAAAGGATCTCGTATGTATTGTGCTTACGGGAGAAACCTTCTGGATTCCCCCTTTCGCAGCTTATACCGAAGCTGCATCACTTTATGGGTCAAGGTCATCCATTTCATACATCGTCTTTCTACTCTCGTAAGGGTCGACCAGCTTGGACACAAAGCCCGAACCAAGCAAACAAACTGTCTCATACGACAACGCTCTAAACATCGTACCTCAACAGCACAATTGCATCCATCCAGGGGGCTAACCATACAACATCAACTGTGTAGAATCCGATATCTTTAATCAGGTCTCGTAGTTGCTTTTCCCATTGCGAAGAGTCTTAAGCTGTTGGAGCAGCCGTCTTGGCTGAAAACAGCTTTGTAACTTGGTAGAATATGTCCTCGATGGGTGGCATGGCAAAGGATGGAGCTATGTCAAACAACTCTGCGAGCCTTTGTGGTGCCACTACAGCTGGGTAGACGACATCACCATTCGTTGCATCCGTCATGTCGACATCCATATCATCGTCGCTTGGGTGCTCCTCATCTTGTTCAAGCAACAAGGCCGGAACATCGTCCGCTTCCTTCGTCTCTCCTGCTGGTACATGCTCTAGCTGGAGGTCGGCAAGTGGCTGAGCGAACGCTAAAGCTTTCGTGTCCATGCTCTCATTCACAAGCCAAAGCTGTGCTGCTGAATCCAAAACCAAGAAGCCACTCGAGCCGGTAGATGTGACGAGGGATATAATGGGATTTGTGAGGGATTGCACCAGCTCTGGTTCGCAGTTATCAGGGCTGAATACAGCAAGTTCTGAATTTACTTTGCTCGATCCTCTCTTGGCTCTCGAAACGGCCACGGCAAAACGGCCAGCCTTGAAATCGGTTGCTAGATGCGTCATGACTGAAGCGCCTGGTCCGTGAGCGTCTTCCGCCTCCGCCCCTTTCGCCTTCCTCAACTGGACACCATACCGCAGCTCGTCGAAGACGAGATCATACACCATGAGTGCGTCGGACAGCACAATGAGATTTGTTGAGAGGATAGAGATGCCTTGGACATTCCCCTTGATTAGACCATTGAGCGAATTGCGTATCCTACCGCTCTCTGTGTCAATAACTTGAACGATAGAGCCTCGTTCGTGGGATGTAGCGCACACCAAAACAGAACCATCTTCGGAGAACGCCACGGCTCCAGAGCCCTGTAAAGGTTCGCTGACGACGTCCGAATCGCCAGTCTCGTCCCCGTAAAGAGGTATAACCTGCGAGCAGTTCCAGGTGTGCAGCGGTTGGCCTTTACTGCCCTTGACCGGTATACCGTCTCTTTGTCTTATCGACGGCTGCCACACACGGACCACGCCATCTCCACCAATTGTTGCAAAACGGTCTGACTGAGGATCTGCTGCTAGATCAAATACCGATTCAGCAGTGATAGCATGATGGGGTGCGTTAATACGAGCAACAAGCTCCAAATTCTGGTTTTCAGCCGAAACCGTCCAGAATTTCAAGTAAGTTTCTTTCATATCCAGCGGTTCCTCGGCAGAAACGAGATCCCTAGACGGAGGCTGCCATTCATCAATCGTAGCAAACCAACGACCATCGTACGAATACTTCATCCGAGTCACGCGCGGTTCGGTAACCGGATATCCCTTGGATGTAAGGTTTACGTCTGTTGGGTGGGTCCGAGCTAGAGCTTGCCTCGAGACGCTCTGCATGGTAGTCAGATCTAAAGCCTGCATCAGTGGCATTGATGGACCGCATCCAGAGTAGCTAAGGTGCTGCCCATTGCCTACACAGAGCATCATCTGAGACGAGTTGGACGGAGACATGGCAGCTGGTATCGCGGCTAGTCGGTCTGAGGTATATTGACCAATCCGCCTGATGCTGTCGTCCTTGGAAACGGGTTTTGGTGTTAGCATGGCTTGAATGCCTGAAATGTACGTAATTGGTTTCATTTCGGCGGTTGAAAGCACCATCGCGGAGTTGTCATCAAGGTGGACGACATATGCAGATCCGGGTTTCGAGACCACAATGTTTTCGATTTTGGCAGAAAGATGAGGCAGAAAATCCATCTTCTGCGTATCGAGTTGCAAAAGTACCAAAACCGCTTCTGAACCGCCAGACACAATATAGTTTCCTAGGACGCGTTAGTAGCTGGTAGCGAGTTTTCGGGGGCGGCTTTCGTACCATCTCCAGACCATTTCACAGCGTGGACGGCTCTACGGTGCCAGTGATATTTGCGAGGCTGCAGAGCATGATGCCGTGTGTTGGAGTTGTGCAGTGCGCGGATCTGAGGCAAAAGGTCATTATAAACGAATACAACGCCCCGAGCACTGCCAATAACTATATCTACGACCGCCGCATCGTTCACTTCGCGCTGAGACCTGCGGCTGAGATGGACGCGGCTTGAAACTCGTATATCCATGCAAGTAATCTGGTCGCTTGCATCGAGCGTTATAACTTCATAGATAAGGTCTTCCAAGGTCGACAGGGTGTCGTTCCTATGTGTCCCGAGAATGATGTCTCGGTCCGCATAGGCGGCGAATATGTGTCCCCGGTGCGCAGCTCGTACGTTCTCAATCGCCGAGGTGTGCGAGAATACGGTTTTAGATGCTACTACTTTCAGGTTCTGTATGTCGTACGCTGTAACTTTGCACGCCTGCTTGTCCTTGCTCGAAACGTATATGATATTCCGCATTTCATTGCCGATTTTGACGGAGTCGACAGATATATCGTACAATCGATCGCAGCTCAACGCAACGTGATCTTGCGAACCATTACCGGTTGTCCAATCGATAGCCCATATGAAGCCGCCATAGGAGGCCACCCAGAGAAGGTTGGGGGATACAGCCGAGGGGCAAACAGCCACGATCTGATCCCTTCTCCCATCGATTCGTGCAAAGTTTAGACGTATCTTTCGGAGCAGAAGCGATTCGGCAGTCGAGTAAACTTGGAGAGAGGTATTATATGCGAGGATCAAGTATCTTGCGCACAATGTTAATACTCAGTCTTAACTAGGAGATCTGGAAGGGGAAATCATGCAGCTTACTTCTCGTCATCGGTTATGATAGGATCTATATCGAGCATTCTTCCTCCTATTGGGTTTGAGACTGTCCATTTGCAAGTGTTTTCCCTCAAGTTCCTTTCCTTCCTGGAACTGGACCGATGTTTGCGCTTCTCCCGCTTCTCGACCTGAGGAGTATCTGGTTTGGCAATGACTAAGGCCTTTTGCCCTTCGTTTTCTAGACTGTTCTCCAAGCCATTGGTTTGAATAGGTGTTTCTGGCTGAGGCGGTTGTCCATTTTCAAGGTTGGCCTTAATGGGGGTGCGCTCATGTCTCCTTCGCTTCCTCCGACTCTGCTCATCGGCCTCTCTCTTTCGCTTGTTTAGGATAGCCTGTTGGTCATTCTTGTTAGGATAAATTGAGAGCTGACAAGCATATATATCGGTGTATGCCAATGGAGACTAACCTCTGCTTCCGATATTGGCGCCATTCTGAGTTTGCATGTATGGCGTGCAATTCTTGATACCCTGTACTACGGGCTGCACCAAAGCAAAAAAGTTCACAGGTGCAGCCGTAACCTTGGAAACTTTGTCAGCGGAGCAGCTATGATAAGACAAAGATAAGGATTTTTTAATGGACCCCCTACTGTACCTGCCTAGCGCATCTGGGCAATGCGGCCGGGTCCCTGTTTAGGTAATTTAGATGTGGAGACTTCCGAAATCTGCGAAATATGAAAAGCTTCAAAGACCGGCTTTAACTCCATTCATTACCTTTGTCGTGTCTTGGATTGCCAGCCAAACCCACGCTTCGCGCATTATCACTCACTATACTTGTCAGGAATAATTACACGCCCTCTCACACGCGCTCGATCGAGAAAAGAAACGACAAAATGATCATTCCTATTCGCTGCTTTTCCTGCGGGAAGGTAGGTACCATCTACGCGAAGCAGTCGTCGCGTTTGTACCGTGCTTACTTGACAAATCTAGGTTGTCGGAGATCTCTGGGAGCGCTATTTGAAGCTGATAGACGAGGGTATTCCTGATGGGTTTGTCGTCCCGAACACCTGGCGCGTTGTGTACCGAACGCGATAACTAATACACTCGATCAATAGCGATGCCATGGATCAACTCGGACTCAAGAGATACTGCTGCCGTCGCATGGTCATGACACACGTCGATCTGATCGAGAAACTATTGAAGTGAGACCCTGCGCCCAATCGGAGTAGAAACCAATGCACTAACATGCTTCAAAGATATACACCCGACGGCCGAAACGAGAAGAAACTCCAGCTAGGCAAGGACGACTAAGAAAACAAGAGAAACATTGCATCGAAAGGCGTTACGGAAAGAAAGAGCGGGTCTGATATTGGCGTTGGGTTCTAGGAATGGTCAAAAATATTCTCTTTGACGACATATACACTATGCGACAGAAGCACCCCCTGTTATCCCAGTACCCTTTCACTTCTGGTGGCGAGATATTCGTAAAGGCTTCGCAACATACAGGAACGGGGATCACAGGTCGTATCAATGAGTGTCATCTCTCACCCAGACTCTTCCCATGCTGTGTGGCATTTGTTGGCCTCGTTCAACCCTGAACGGCTAGACCTATATCTACAGAGAGTGGCGACCATCTAACTAGTTGCTTGCTTCACACGACAAGAGCCGTGATGAGTACAGCCCGTCCAGGCCTGTAGACGCCATCTTACCAGAGTTGGGTATATTTCTTCCTACACACATAACATAGGTCGGCAACGAGTTCGTGCGAGCTAGGCCTGCCTTCGAGCATCGTTGTTACATACGTAACTGTAGGAATAATGTATCCGTGGTATCTATCCCGTGCATTCGCATGGCAACAAAATGTTTTTATTTGCCCGACGTGGTGATTAGGTCGTACGTTGTATGTTTTCTAGCTCTGGCTGCGTGAATTTCGCTTGTTGAACCTTTGAAACAGAACTTTGTACTGCTCTACCGTAATGATACGCGGTAATGTGAGTCTATTGTAAATACTCGCGTGACCAGTGAGTGCGTTGCTAGAGCAGCAACCTTACAACTGTGCCGTGTTCCTGTTGTGTAACTGCGTCCAGGGTGATCTATGCCGTAGACGCCCGCCTCATACTTTTACCTCAGTGCCTTGTCGTTTCCAGAAGCAATTACTTCGCCTGTTTGTACGCTGACGTTAAATATAGCTTGTCTTTTCGTTATAATGCAATTTCTACCATGAGTAGTAGGCGTACAAAAGCTCAGATTGGCCCCCCCTTTTTTTTCGTGTAATATGGCCAGATCGTCCAGAACAAGTCATTAGGAAATAAGGAAACCCGACATGTTCTTTTACCAAAGTTGAGGCTACCGTTGACACAGATGGACACACAAATTCCCGGGCCAAGGAAGCAGAATAAGCGGATAGGGTACGGGAACAGTACCCGAAGTAAACCAATAGTCGATTGAGGGCATCGCCTAAGTTGACGACATCTAGACTCTAAATCTCCCAGGTGCGAATATATTCCCACCTCCAAGATCACAATTGAGAGGCGAAAGTAATCACCTTAGCCACACACGGTATGATAATGGCAGATGTTTTGTTACAGTTCGACACATACGCCTGCTTCTCTCCCTCCGCACGACAATCATACACAGCAGAGACCGTTTTCAACAATACAATTTGATTCCTACGTCTCAACTTACGGCAACGGCGTCCTCAGCTCCGCCTAACCTAGGCCTCATAGTTGATAACCTAGGGAGTATCCATGTACGACGTGTGAGTTTCCGTAGGGCCCTCTCTCCCCCCAAATCAAGGTTTGATAACCACAGCAAGACTACCCCAACAGCCATAAGACACTCACAGGGTTCTTTCATATGCTGAAGAAGCAATGCGGGTAGGGTTAGTTGTCAGAAGACCTTCGGCCGGCCTTTGGTCCTTCCGAAGGAAGTTGGTTTCAACAGTGGCTTGCCTGCTTGTTCCACAGTCCAGCTTCTCCGAAGGCGTAGAGATGCTGCTAAAGACGGGAACAAGCACACTATCTCCTGCCGCCAGCTTATTAGTGGCGCCTTTCTTAGAGCCACTTGTCTTATAATAACATTAATTTGTCGTTGCCACATGTAACCAAAGAGGCGGAGAGCCCGACGGGCTTGTGACAAAAAGCAACGCTGCAAAGCATCTATGACGACGCGCCTCTTTGTCCACCCGCGGCAAGAGGCCCTGCCACTTTACTAGAAACCCTGGCCCTACAAGACATGCAGAATTCATGATGTTCGCTGCAGATAGCGCTACTGCAGCTTGGCTGCACATTACACCGTCTGGTGGAAGAGGGATGGCAAGATAGGTAGACCACCGCCACTGCAATATGTACCACGCGTTATACCTGGATAAATGAAACACACAATTACGAAAGGACCCAATAATAGATGCAGGGATATCAACAACAAACAAAGACCATAAGAAGGACCAGTTGTCTCCTGGGTTGAGTCGGGAGAATCAGCTGAAGGAATACCAGGCGCGCAAGGCCGCAGAAGGGCCACCAACTTAACTTTTCCGAGGAAGGGGCTTTCTTTCCCTACCCAAATTTCAATGAGAGTTTTCTAGAAAAAGCTTCTCCCGCGCTGAAGAGTATGTATATACTTAGGTAGGTAGCCCTGGGAATGAAAAGCCGAAGAGCCGCCATCGCCACAATCTGAACTCGCGTGAGGCAAGCGCTAGATCGAGAAATGCCCATGTATGGCGCATACGCATACGCATACATATGTAGCTAGCTACAAGATTGCCGATGTAGGTAGTATTCTCCCGGCGCCACAACATCTCTTCTACGGCCGTAGGCATGAAGAAGCGCGAAGGTTTCGGTCTCGTCTCCCCTAGCCTCGCCTTGCAGAAGCGCCGCCAAATTGTTCCTCGGATTCCGTAAGCCCTATTTATTGAGTCAATCTGCAACAGTGTATTTATTAGAAGCGCGGTAGATATATGAAGGCCTCTCCGATCTCACAAATGCTCAGCTACTTATTAAAAAAAAAAAAAAAAAACGTTTAGTAATAGATGATGATGGTAAATCAGATAGGGTAAGCCGTTTGCCAATGCCGTTAATAGGATGAGAGAAAGAGCGAAATGAAAAGAATATGCCCGGGGCTCAACGTAGCCTGATCAAGCCCGGAATATGAAAATGACTGGGAGGTGTCGGCTACCACGCCCGTGCTAGAGAAGGAGTCCGGCTTGGCTGTTAGTCTGAATTTCGGCGTAATTTCCATAACTGCTTTGCCTCCGCGCCATGCCCAAAAGTCGTAACTTGTCTCCGACTTAGACATCTCTACATAGTATGTAGCCCTTCCTTTCTTGACTCACAGGGCCATGCATCTAACTCCATCTACCGGAGAGCCTTTCACATGTTTTCTTCAGACCAAAAAATTCATATCTGTGATGAAACAAACCAAAACCAAACTAAACTATCTAAGACTCAAGAGCCAATACCAATTGCGTCGCTAACAGTTACCCAACAGTTACCAGAGCCATGAAACGAAAAGAGGTAGTGATTCGTGTCAAGCTAAGAGAGGCCTATACTCCATATAGCATGGTGGAAAGTTTCTGGGGTTGTTATGTATGTACCTACAAAATGACCATGACGGACCTTTCTTAGAAGGATCATGTGTCGAGGCGTCTATGCAACTTTGACCAACAGAACGGGGCACAGGGTAGGAGGTCGCGAAAGAAAAGATGTTCTGGAAAACCGCCCCCATCGTGCAGGATCCTTCAGACCTTAGAGGTCCAGTTACATTTCTGTCTCAAATCTTTTCATGCAGCTCCCTTACCCATGCCTACGTTGACATCGGTAAGGCGTCGGGCTTGTAGTCTTATGTTGGAGAGGTTAGGCATTATGACGAAGCAATTGCGGTGCCACGTTTCTGCCCACCCACCTATCACCCATCACAATTTGTCTCTTTATCCTCTGCCGTCACGTACTAAAAGCTTGGCCGATTCTAGAAAAGTCACTGGCTCGACAGGGCTATGGGGGATCCTGGCGAACCATTCCGTTGGGTGAGCGCTAGGTAAGCAGGCTAGGCGGTGGGCTTGGAACCTCGCCAATAGCATAACGCAATGCCTCGACGCATCAGAGAAGGAAAAGTCGCACAACATCCCACTCTATCCCGGGCGTCCATTCCGGTTTAAGGATGCTCAACCAATGAAAGTGACTGGAAAGCGACCCTTTGCAATATGGTAACCGTCCGGAACGGGAAAGAAACCAGGCGTTCAAACTAGTGGGGAAGTTGCGGAAGAATCCCACTAACACGAAGGCTGACAAGAATTAGGTAGGTGCAATTTCGAAGAGAATTATTTAGAATACAACGCGCTTTTTCTAAGGAACATGTACGCCGTACCGTGAGTGGTTGATTCTCGCTCGAGGTTTGGCCCCCAACTTCTTAAGATACCTAGGTACTTCTCACCTTAGCCGTGTGCAAACGAAATAGGTAAATATTTTGCGTCGGCTATGTTCAAATTCTGACTCATTTCTCTGCCCTCGTATATTATCGTCAATGCATGAGACATTCATCGACGATCTGAAGCTGGCGTTCGTCACGTTGGTCGAACGTTTCTGAGATCCACATGGATAAGATAGGCTAACTTACATAGTACAAATGTAGTTGGTCTAATAAAAGACGCGGGACCAGACTTTCGGGACACGACGACTCTTTTTGCTGGCTACGTGACAGCTGTCAGTCATCTGGTGATCTGGAAATGGCGGGCTCGGGTCCGTTCCGGCCGCATAGACCGCATTGGATTAGAACGAGACAGCCTTGGAAAGCTCCTAACTCAAAGATCTACACGCGACCTGTAGCTAAATACAGAGACCAATAAGGTATGTGTTGTAAGAAAGTAAACCTGCAATAGGTAGAAAGACCGGAGAATATGTTGAATTGCTCTTAAAAATTGTTCATGTGGGATATACAGCAGAAGTAGTTTCGAGGGAAACTAAGCAGATCCATAAGCATCTCAGTATCTACACTTTTCTCTTAGTCTTCGTTACATTGCGAGACAAATCTATGATAGATACTGCTGACTATGTAAGAGCTAAATCCATAAGAAGCATCCTATTTACTTACCCGTAATCGAAATATGAATCAAGGTGAATGAATCAAGGGTCTCGGTCTGCCTGCGCGCCAACTAACCAGCCTAGTGATCAGCCTACCTTATTACGAAATGACATCCTAGATTAAAGTACTTGTGTACTCTTAAGAGCCTTCGCCTACACCTCGCTTAAAACAGTAGACCAAAATCAACAAGTGGTTAGATTTACATATCATTGGGCAACAACCTATTCGTCTCTCATCACAATGTCTATATACAGTTGTACATCGGTCGTACGTAGCAAATTACTCTTTATACTCCATATGCTGTAGATGGGACCAAAGTACATCTCTTCCCTATAAGAGCAGATAGGTGGAGACAAGAGCATGTACAGAAGGTGGCCCGTGGGTGATGGAAATAACCCTCTGGAAACAAGCTGCCATGTGACTCGTCGGACAAAACGAATCCACAGCTGCTTTTAAGCGCCGAGACCCTGCTTGCCATGCAAGACAAACCCCTCACGGGCTCTCATCCCCTTGCCCACACATTCAGCTTGATCGAATCTTACTGGCCGACTTACCCAAGCTTGGCTATTAATTTAGTGCCTCCACCACGCTACAAGTCGCCCAGATAGTCCAAGTTAGTCCAGTCTTAGCTGCGAAGGTACCTGGGAACAAATCGTAAACGTACATATGTAGGCCTCCAGGAACTAGCACGATTGGATATCGGATGAGGGCGTCCTATGAAATTTGGCAACCCATCTATGTACTCCCCTACATTACATATGCAGCAGAGCTAACGTTCTGTTGCTACTACCTGAGGTAGGTACATAGCAAGTAGTAATCATGAGAAAAGAATCATCCGGCTTCTATCCTGCATACTGATGATTTGATTAGGTAGGCATACAGGTTATCCTGACACGCCCTGAGGAACATCGACACAAACAGAGCCTCCGTGCAACCCCAATCCCCAATCTCCAATCCTGGCCACGGCAGCCTACACGCAGTCTGAAAGAGGAATCTAGACGAGGGAATCTCAAGCCAAGACGCCCACCAGCCCCTGTCCTCATTCACGCTTGCACTCGATACGTACACTTTTATCCAGCCCATGGCTACCTCCACCTTCTACTCTCCTTCTCTCTATTTGTCTGTTGCGCCTGTTTGCTAGATATCTGCTACCTTAGATTGCTAAATTCTTATATAGCTTATGTCGCTGTTTTTTTTTATTCCTCACAGAATTACCAGTGCATCAGACCTACATATGTATGTTGCTGTTATAAAGGATCCCACGCCCTGCTAGCTTAGTCCTTTCACCCACATTGGCATCCCCCGGATGAGCTCCACGTCCAGTCATTGATACGGTGTTTTTACGGTGGAGCTCTCCTGCGGGTTCTCCTGGGACTAGCTCTCGGCGACCTGGCCGGTCGTTGGATCTTCAACCGCGAGCGCAAGCGCATCTGTTTCTGCCCCTCTCGAGCATCCTGAGCCTCCCCTTTATTGAAACACCAAACAATTTTCGCGCCATTTCTCGCATTTTTCACCGGTTTACGGCGCTTGCTGGTCTTCGCCTCGAAAATTCGCTGCATCTCGTTATCTTGTTGCTTTGCGTTAGGTGCCTGCCCGTTTTACATATTGCATTGCCGCGTGCCTGCCTATAGATAGATAGGTAGGGACAACCTCGCAAGCTGGCCCGCGGCCGATTCCATAGCTTCGGTACCAATCTAATTTCCAGCTGAGGGGGTCAACTTTTTTTTATTTTTTTTTATTCTACTTTTTTGTGTTCGATCGCACCCCGGCGCTTGTTGCTACACGATTCAATTATCAATTTCTCTCGCAACTGAGACCAATTCTGAAGGCGACCTTCTCTACCGCCGAAAGCTTCCTTCAACGCGCCGCACTCAATTACCGTTTAAAGCTCACTGTTGCGTCGCTCACTCGCTTCGTCTTCAGTAAGCGCGCCGTGTCAGGAATTAAAGCATTGTTGCGGCGCTTAAGGAGGCGGTTAAACCAACAGTAGAACGCCGTCGATATACATAACATTGCGTATCCGGGTTGTGACCGCCACACGACGCTATATCAGCTAGCATGGCTCTTGAAGCTCCCTTGAGATCGTCATCCGGGAGTCTAATGTCTAGCTTTTCACCTCACCCGGATATGTCCGTCTCATCACCGGACTCACCGGCTCTTAAGCATCCTTTCCGCCCAATGTACGCCCCTGAGATCTCAATCCATGGGATGTACTCTACCGCTAATTTGCTCAGGTCTACAGGCTCCCTAGAATCCGGCTCGCTCCGGCCCTCGTCAGCCGCGGCTGCTCGGTCATCCCCAGCACCATTCCAACTCCTGAGCCCCAGCGACGTAGTAGGCCCTTCGCCGGTCACGTCGGTTGGGACAGAGGCGACCGAGATTGAAGATGAGGCATCCGACGAGACCCGATCGAATGCAGAGGCTACCAACCCAGAACATTATCCCCAGGTCGGTAGCGATAATGTGTCCTTCCCGCAACAGCAACTGATGTTGATAGTTGTTTATGTTGAAGACCAATATACCCGATCATGTGCGGCAAACGGCGAACGAGGAATCGGTCTCGGTTATTCACGCCCCAGAGAACTTTAGGAATTGGGTCAGTCGTACTATCGATTTAGTTTTGCGCAAATGCTAACCTCTCCTAAAGACCGGATCAGATACCCCCTCCAAACAGTCCGAGTCCACACAGAGAGCCTCACCTAGACAGTCACCGAAGTTTGAAGATATCGATGTCTCGCCTCCTAGTGACCGTGCGTCCAAGGTACTTGCCCATATCTTACCAACCCTTAGCCTCTTAGCTTGACTGTGAGCTGACGTTTTACTTCTAGACGAAGTCAATGGGTCTCCCAACCCCACCACCGTTGTCGACGGATATCAAACCTGCCCGGTATAGCCTCGATAACGCAACACCCAGAGCCCAAAATCTTCAGGAAGTACTAAATGAGTCATCAAGGATACGGTCCAGCAGTGCCAGCAGCCTGGAGCGTGAGTGTTGTAGACAGGAATTTTACATGGTGCCGGCTAACGATTCCACAGTCATTCCCGAGACGAAGGAACCCGAGACGGATGTTGAACCAGATTTAGAGAGTTACGACGATGACGAAGACTACTCCACACCAGTTCGGCGAGAGGTATTATCAGATGACATGGAGATCCGATCTTTGCAGACGGCCTTGCAAGAATGTTGGACATTGTGCAACACTCTTGCCAGTTTAAGCACCCATCACCGTGAGAGAGTCTTCAGCACATCCGGAACCCCCGACGGACATGAAAAAGCTTGGAAATGCTGCTGGAAATTGTGCCAGCGTCTGTACGACAATCGAGACGAGGTCGACGAGTCCTTCAACGTAAAAGTAAACCTGGACCTTTGCAGGGACTTCTGTCAGGCGCTTTTTGATGTACGAGCGCGTCAAGACGAAGTAGCCGATTCTGTACTCCGTGTTAGCTTCGAATTAAACAACCAGTAAGCAGTATCCGAGCAATCAAGTATGGAATGCCATACTAACCTTTCAACGCCGACAGTCTATATAGTGCCCAGGATAATCGGAATTTGCCTGAGGCTTTCCGAGAACGAACTCTAGACTTTTACATCACTTTGTGTCATCGCCTGATGAAGCAGCGTGGAGAAGTAGCAGAGGAGACAAACTCGCTGCTACGTGCCTGTTGGTCTCTCGCGGAGATGTTGTTTAGCCTCCGTCAGAATAAGAGAGACGGGAAAGCCCCGGATGAGGAATTGCTCGGTTCGGCTGTACAAGCGTGCTGGGAGCTCTGCGACATTTTCCGAGAAGGTTGGACTCAAATACGGCCAGACCGGGGCACACCCCGACCTAGTAACACCAATTTCTTCCCTTACAGCGGTCGGGAGACAGAGACGGATGGGCGGGCAAGCAGACAATCGAACCGGTCCAAGAGAGACAGCCAGAAGAGGGACTCTTCGGATAAACAGAGGAAGCCACTGCCGGTGCCCGAGACGCCGGTGACAGAGTTTGAAGACACGCCCATCTCGCCAGACAGCCAGTCGCCCCAAGCGCCGAACATACTAGTGCTCGGAACGGACAGCAACAGGGGAGGGCGGTGGTCCAGTAGCGCCTCAAATTTATCGAGCTACTCCCAGAGTAGCCAGCGGACCTCAAGCACGGCAACGACAACAACGGCAGCCGAGGACGTCAATATCACGCGTATTAAGACGTTAATCCTGAAGGCGGCGATGAATGTTGGTTTTACGCGAGATAGCCCAGCCGACGGTCACGGGCACTCCAGCGCCGTCTCTCTGCAGACCTTCGTCAAGTCACTACCGACCGGCTCCTTCGGCTCGCTTCCGTCCCATGCGACACTACTGCAGAACTATAAGAACCTTGTCATGTCCGATTCGTCTTTCCGGCAGGCTTCCTCGCTACCGCCGCGCGGAAGACGAGTGTTGGCCGCCGACATCGCCAAAAGTATCGGTCTCATGACACATAGGTCGTCTCAGTACGGATTTCTGCGGGACTTGTTCAAGTTGGTCTTTGGCTTTCACGTTGACGAGACTGACTCACGGAAGAATATTCCCATCGTGGTGTGACATTCTTCCTGGGCAGATTAAGTAGATGGAGATCCCAGGTCATTCGTCACTATATCGGCGAGACCTATATTCCCTTTGTCTCTCCCTTATTTCCATTTTCCTCCCTTCCGTTTGTTCTGCCCTCCCCCTTTAGTTCCTTAAAAAGATACCCCCCTTACACGATTTTATCAGCGGGCGCCGGAGTTGTCTCTCGTTTATCAATTGCTTGAGTTTTTGTAATAAAAGAGAAACGAGCGCAATAATGCTCACACCCAATCAGTGCGTCTTCTTGGCGTTTATCCCCCTTTGTTAACTTCTCGCCCCTTCAACATGGCTTTTGCACTCATCCCTACACAAATCTATTGCAAATATTACGACTGATGACGATCCATGATCTATTATTTATTATTATATACAAGGCAATAAGTATTAATCACGCGGTGGAGATTTTGCTCATTCGCCTATTTGCCCAAGCTATCACCTACCTACCTCCCTCCCTGCATGCATACATACATACATACACACACAACTTACCTTGATCATCAAAAGAAGCACCAAGGCACATCCTTAGGCACCCCTGCCTATCTACTTAAGTACCTATCCTACCGACCTATCTAGGGGATGTTTATATTGCTGCGAGGACCTGGTTCAAGACGTTAGAAATAGTGAATGGGATGTTTGAAGTGAATCGGAGTGATATTCGCGAGGAGAATAAGAATACTGGGTTAACGACCGCAATCCTCGTCATTGGGATTTGGAGAGCAAGTCATACCCTGGTATGACCTATGATCTAATAGGACGATAGACAGCAAATATACATTACCCCATTATTATCATTATCATCTACCAGTTTGACTCGTCTATTACGCTGTGTTGATGTGTATGTATAATTGCGAAGAACATGCTGGTACGTATGCGTGTGTGTGCAAGTGAGATGTACCATGACCTTGGTATCCAAGCTCATTTTCTTTATTAGTAGGTAAGTCATTAGGTTAACTGGTTTCAGGCAATTTTGTGAGTAAGGAAATGAGAGATAAGTATATTATTAATTGAAAAGAAAAGAAATAAACCTAACGCAAATGCCATGCCATGCAAATACCATCATGAACGATACATGCTGTCCCCTCCCTAGTAATGCATGCCTAAATAGATAGGTAGCATAGCATAGCATATAGTTATGTATCTAGATATGTAGCCTTAGGTATGATGGATAGGATAGGATAAGGATATGTATAGGTATAGGTAGTAGGGAATGCATGAATGGGATCCTTTTCTCTTTCTTCCTTTCCTTCCTTTGCTCTAGATAGATAGATCGATCTAGGTGGACAGATATGCATGTAATGGAAACAACTTCATTTCGTTTCACTCCCGCACCGGAGAATCTCGTTGTTGATATCTGATGATGAATGAAGTCGGCGATAAGATGAAGTCGGCGATAAAAGACATCGATGTTGAAGATAGATTTATGATAGATGCAGATGTTAAGTAGAGCATCAATAACCGTGAAAGACGTAGCGGTAATGGAAAAAATGAAAAAAAGAGAAATTTTCGGAGGGTAACGAATAACTCAAAGAAATAAAATAAGTGCGAAAGATCGATAACTGATGCGCGATGACTGATGATAATGATAACGTGAATATGTATGCCGCATATGCGTGAGAAATGATGAATATCGTTCTGTTTCGGGGCCTCGATGTAGCTTGCCAACCTATAGGTAGATTGACAAGGTCGATTTCCAAGCCTGGTTACGGACTTTGGCTTTGTTCGCGTAGAGATGCGGTTTGTGGTAGGCGTGTAAAAGTTAGATAGGATAGTAAACCTGACCTAGACCTAGACCTAGACCGAGACAACTGATGTCTGACAGTGATAATGAGGCCGGTGCTCGACAACCAGGTAGTCGTTGCCTCTTTCTCTCTTTCTCTGCCTCAAGACTTGATCGGCCAAGTGTGAGATAAGATATACTGTTGGCATTCTTTCAAAACAGCCTCTTCATCTGCGGATGAATGAACGTGCCGCTGTTACCAGTGTATTGTTGTCGAGGCGTTTGTTCCTGCCCCTGTCCAGGGAGAGAAAGATATTGTGATGATGGGTTGCTGGTGGTCGCCAGGTTGTTCATCATCATGAAGCCCGGATTCTGTTGTGCTTGTGCTTTTCCTTGTCCTTGTGCAGCTGCCTGTCCTCCCACTTGAGGAATGTTGTTGCTGTAGACGAGGTTCAAGTTACTATTCTGATTGTGAGCAACGGGAGTAGCAGGAGTAACAGAAGCAGCAGTGTCGGTGGTAGCGTTCATGTTCATGTTCATATTCATGTTGGGAACAACAGCGCCAGTAGTGGTAGTGGTATCAGCAGCAGTAGTAGTGATATTGGCAAGGTTTTGCTGCTGCTGCTGGTCCAGCTGTTGTCCGAAGAACATCATTGAATTCTCATCGATGCCAAAGCTCGCTGGGTCGAATTCACCGAAGTTAAAATTGAGGAGGTCTTTGTCTAGCTGTACTCCTTCTCCTCCTGATACTGCTGCCATTAAGCCGTTGTCGTTAATATTATTGTTACAGTTGTATGTTGATGAGGATAGATAACCTGCGTCAGTAGGAATGAAACTGAACTGTTTTTGGGAAGCGTTCTTGTTATTGTTGCTTGTGCTTCCGTTGTTGTTATCGTTCCAGTTGCTGCCTAATCCTTGTGGCATAGTAGGGTTCTTCATCAATAACTTCGGGTCTATAAATTGTGGCCATTGCTCTGAGCCTTGCTCTTGGCCTGGGTGCGTGTTGTTAGCTTTTGTATCCGTTTCAATGTTTCTTGGTGCGTGCGTAGCTGCTATAGTACCAGTCGTGACAGGTATTGCCATAGCCGTAGTCGTAGCCAGGGCCGTGGCCGTATTGTCGACGACTGAGGTCGGACCTCCCGCCGCCAACAGGCCCTAACTGTCGGTCAATGGCTGCTCCCCCTTGTTTCCAAAATTCTTTTCCTCGCTATTGCTATTGCTTGCGTTTCCTTTCATCATCATAGTTATATCTTCTCTGTCCTGTGCGTCTTTCGGGTCTGCTGTGTCCGGCATGGTCTTGGCTCGCTTCGCAACTCGCTGCTGCTCTTGCATGTCGTACGCCCCTGGTGTGCCCGTGCTTGCTCTAACAGTACCTCTGCTCATGCTGCGCGTGTATTGACCTTGCATACACATATTGTTGTTATTGACCGATTCGAGAGGTGTTTGAGGGATACTAAGACCGTGGGACTGGAAGGACTGCCTCGTTTGGGGCTGGGGTTGAGGGGTGTTGCTTATACTCCGCGGGTCTGCCGTGGTAGGAAGCAGATACTGTGATGTGGGCATGGAAGGCGTATTGCGGTCCAAAGCAAAATCTCGAGCGGCGATATAAGGTTGCTGTGCGGTAGTCGCGGTGCCGCTCCCTGATACCATATGCATGGCGTAGTTGGTATCCATGGGAAATTCTGAGCCATATCGCATTGCCGAGTCGTCGAACATGTTCCCCGTCGCAGAGCTCGTTCTCTGCTCTCCCATAGGAGGAGACAATACTGTTTGCATGCCGTAGTCAACATCCAAGGGACTATCAGAGCTGTGCCTGGCTTTCGAATTATGAAGCATGCTTGCTGTCTTGGAGTTATATCTTTCAGCCCCTGTATCTACTACTATCTCCGGGTTAGTAGAGTCGTAGATCCGTAGTTGCTGCGCATTTCCCAGCTGTTGTTGCGCAACGCTCGAATACTGTTGGTCCAGATAGCTACCCGGGGGGAAATGGACGGTAGGGCTTGTAGATTCATCGGCCTGTTGATAGATTTGGGGGCGGTAGGTCGGATACTCAATGGCTCTTGGGGCGATCCCAGTTGTCTGCTGCGACTCTTCCGTTCGCCGCCCGAGGTTCTCGATGGGACGATTGATTGGTATGGTACCTAGCCCGCCGCAGTGCTCGCATACGACGCTTTTACTCTTGTTTCCCTTTTCCACGGCTCGTTTGGCGCTCGCGGTCAGGTTATCCGGCATAGTGTTTCTGTCGAAGGCAAGTAGAGCGGGTGCTGCTCCGCGGCCTCTAATTAGGTTTGCCGCCCGGTTTCTGTATTCATGATTACATTAGAGGCGATTCCAACGAGATTATGCGAAATTAATAGTCAAAGGTGATAAGAGACAGGTGCAAAGGTAGAGGCAAAACCGAAGGTAAATCAGAGGCAGCCGCGACGAGCACGACAGCAAAGACTGAAGTAGAGTAAAACCACAAGTCTTTGCACGCCGTCACATCTGCGCTGTTGACTTGCTTGTGTCGTATGGGTTGCCTTGAACTGTGCAAAGACAAATACAAACATAAGAACGGCGATAGAAGACTTACCCGTAAATTGGATCGGTGCCATATCTGTCAGTAACGTATCGCACCTGATTTGGTCCAAAGTCCTCGACGCCGAACTTCTTCTTGAACTCCTCAACGGTCTGAGCATGGACCCTGTTGGTATCTCCACGCGCGATCTCCCTCACGGTCCTTTCTAGGATGAAGTTAATCTGCTCGTTTGTGTACTTTGTCGTGCCCGTCATCTTGACTGACTTGTGGCACGTGGAACTCCTAGGAGAAGCGTGTTGGTCCAGCGTATGTTCCGTAGTAGCGAGTCTCGTTTTAGATGATACGACTAGATATGCAGAAAGCTGTGATATGCCAACGGGGAAAAATGGAAGGGGGTCGAGCTAGCTACCAGCGTTTTGTAGCCAGCTCTGCACACGGTATCGGGGGAAATGGTCGCGGTTGTTAGTCAAATATATCAGAGCTAAATGACTATGATAGATATGTGAGAGCAGTAATATGAGAAGAGATTCAGAAATTCTTGGTGTAAGTCAGGAACGCCTTCTTGGTTGCGAACCATGCAAAGAAGGTAATCACTTGATGCTCTTGTTAAGACTTGTGCATCGATTGGGGAGCGGTCTCGGAATGTAAATGGAGAGAGATATATAGACTATCCCGAGTTGTGCAAAACTACCAGAACCAGGCTATTGTACATAAACAATGATAGCTAAGGAGCAGCTGTCGCCTGAACTTGACCATGAATGGGTGGTACCTCGGGTTAGCATTCAAGCGAAGATACAGACTGAAGGTGGATGTGCAGTCAGAGAATGTCAATCAACTCGTGAGGTACCTTACAGAGGTAGCTTATCTTATTGTGAGGGCTTGTGAATCTCCTTTTTGTTGATATCAATTGCTGTCTACACCAGACTTTCAGTACCTGCGCAGAGAATATCCGCTCTTTCCCTTCGCAGAGTGACGGATACGGCAATTCGAGGACTTCGGATCAAAGCATTGAATGATCAGTAATTTATTCACACATCGGACGGGAGGGGAATGGTTCATTCCTCTGTCAGAATCGTACGTGCAGGGTGTTGCTCCATGGGTTTGGTAAACAGATACGCTACACGAAATATCTATGGCAATAAATAGATCGGAACATATTAGGCACTATCAAACCGCCAACAATGTCAAATGGTACATTTCTAAGCCGGAGCTTGACCTGGACTGATGAGTATCTAAGCTTAGGCGCCTCAATGTACAAGGGATGTCGTATTTAAGTTCTACATTAAGTCAGTCAAAGTTAGTATGACATGGTAATCGATATCTAAGAAAGGAAGCAAGTAACAGAGCATAGAAGTAATGCTTGTCAGACTTGGGAATGGGATGAGGCGCAGATAAACGTTGTTGAATGACTATCATTGGAATGGTTACAATAGACCTTGTGTACAGACTTCTTTCTCGCGACCATTGCCCTTTACGCAGTAATTGGGCCCGAGATACACCGAAAGAGTGGTGTCTTGGGATGAATAGCTTATTTGAACATGCCATTTCCAATTTTGGGGATGATGATTCACTGGGCGTATATCGGGTGTTCGTCAGTAGTGGAACGTCAGGCAAAGAATTCGTCCATCTGGAAAATGTCTATGATAGCTAGGTAGCTATTGTTGACCTGTCTATGGGGGCTCATTGTTGGGGTCGAGGTTATTGTGACAAGATGCACATTAATGCGTTTGAGCATATGGGTTCACATTTGCGGTGAGCACCAAGAGGGCTGGATAGCGTATTCAAATGACTTTCTACCTTACATCACATTGAAGACCTCCCAAACACGGCCCACCAGCACTCTACCTCTTGAGACTCACTATCGTCACCCCAGTCATCTTGCCCAGTGAGGGTACGCTCCTCTAGAACTACTAAAGACGAGCCGCTAGTAGTCTTCATCTTCGACTGGAACTGCGTGATCAATCTCTTTGTGATCTGATCTCGTTTGGGGACTATTATTATAGCTCTTGAATCTGAGGTATCCGCTAACTGTTCATGAATAGCCGAGGATAGGAGGTCAGGGTGATTATCGTCGTAAATACTGTCAGCTGCGAGGATTATCTATGATATGTTAGCGTTGAATGTAACCGGGACGGGGAGATACCTACATTGAATTGATTTTGGGGGCTGAACATGGGGTCATTCCCATTGTTAGGCCCCCAGGTCAATGTCCCTGAGCTGAGTTTGCCACCAAGTTGTTCAACTGTGGCTCGATTTTTCTCAATATTGAACGTCAAATTTGCCATGATATCAGGGAGGTCACTTAGAGAAACTTCAGCTCGCCACATTGCAGCAGCAGCCATACCTAAGAGCCCTGTCCCAGAACCTAGCTCCAATATTCTCAAGGCTGTTGGATGACTCTTTGATAGGAGGTGGGCTAAAGAGCTAGACGCGATGTCGTCGAGGAGCTGGGCCATAAGATACGAAGAACCCCAAGTCTTGTGCCCTAACGAATCACCGGTAATAGGAGGCTCTCGTACAACCAGTTCGAAAGGAGGGTTCCTATTATGGAACGGCCACCTCCGAGTGATTTCGCCCATTCCTGCTCGACCGCATCGCTCCGAGAGACACCGGCCCGCTTCCTCCCAGATGATTTCCTTCTCACCATCATCTTCGATCCACTTGAGTCTGTTGCTGACAATACTCGAAAGATACGACGCAACCTCACGATGGTATCGAGCTGTGTTCTCTTGGTTCTCCCGAATGACCTTTTTAGATGTTGTAGGGTCCCAAATCGGGGGTTCAACATGTAGTTGCTTGAGGCAGGCTAGTAAGTCTTGGAAAGATGGGCGTTCCCAGACTTGGGGAAAATCTTTTAGATTGGAAAAACCCCGAGCCATGCTCCCTTTCTTTACCTAATATTTGAAAACCCACCCAAATAGCCTCAGTAGGGGGCAAAATAGGAGTTCATGAGATTGAGTGTCTTTGTCACTAGCTATAAGACATGATACTTTGCTTGATGTTAGTTAGATCTATACGAGTTGTTTTCGATGCAAAGCTTCTTACTGCCAAGAATAAATAAATAAATAAATATCCAGCAAGAGATTAGTAACATCAAGGGATTGTCATTGTCACCAACAATATTATAATGCGAAAGTCCGGACGTCAAGTTCCAATCATCAAAATTTAAGTGCTTGCCAAGGTACGAAAATGCAGGCACGACCAGGTTAGTGGATGCCTGCTGCTGCACCTGCTTAACAGCCTAGACCGCTGTGAGCCTTTAGCCTTGGCTCCGCAAGCCACACCTAAAACCAACTTGTGCCACAACCCCCACCTTTCTTATCGATTAAGCCAAGCTTCCACTCCCACTATGACTCGAAATTCAAATGTCCAAACATTTATTCTTCTTCTTCCTTTTTCTTTCCTCAAGCATCGTCCTCATCAAGGCTGTGTTTCCGGGCTACATACAGAACGACTGCACTAGCTGCAGTTGTTCATCAACTCTCGTGCTCCTTAGAGCGTGAAGTTGTATTTTCCTGCCCGTGAGAAATTCGGAGTATGCTTCACTTTACCTGTGCCTCGCCCTGTGTGGGGATCTCGCAGGTCTGTCCGTGAGGACCCCGCGTGATATCACGCGTATGATTGGCATCAGAGACGCAGGGCCGCCCATTCCGTGTATACCCGCAAGGGAAAGACGGGGTGAGGTTGGTTCTTATGGGAGAGTCGTCATGAAGCTTGTGCGAATCACTTCAGTGCAATACACAGCCTCTTTTTAAAGAGAATTCAATTCCGATCATTCTGATGAGGACGATGCTTCACCTTTTTCTTCGAGGTACGTCACGTAATAACGCCTGAACGTGTTTTGATATGGGATACTACTAACGATACAAATGCTTTCCAAGAGTCAACAACAACCTTTCACCAGTAACGAACTGTGGCCTCGACATCTAACTCGCCGTTCCTAGTTTCTACCTCCCGCCTACTGTTCCACTCATCTCTTCCTACCAGCTACGAGAGCTGTCTTGCTGGTCATTCTCTTGCCAGTTGGGATCGTCTTGCTGGTTGTAGGTTGCGTTATCCTGCTCATTCTCCTCTAGCTGCTGACTAGAGTTGTCCTCATTTGGTTCTGGTTGATTATGCGAATCGGCAAACTCCGCCTGCTCATATTTCTCTCCGTTTTCTTGTTCATTCGAGGTCGCAGGTTCAGTATCTTTGTCTGGTCTGTCCGCCGTTTTCTTTTGCGCTTGACGCTTCTCAAATTGGTGCGAAGTATTCCACGTGGAGGTTTTGCAGTCGAAGAGCTTTTCGAACTCGACGAGCTCATCCAAAAGCCCTTTGCAAGCAGCTTCGCTTGTCGTCGATTTTTCACTGAGGTCGACGACCAGTTTACCACTCGCTCGCACCTTCTCTAAGTGATACCATCGAGAATTATAACCGCTATTGTCAGATGACCAGGCTTCGATCAGCATCTGTGTAGCATCGTCGACCTGGCTCAGGCAACTCTCCAACTTGATACTCTGAAGCGCAAGCTGTTGACTGTTCTCCTTTCCTCCTTTATGCTTGTCATTAAACTCGACCTTGGTCCGCCAGATCTTATGAAGTATATTATGTCCGACATAGCGCTTGATGAAGTTCACTTCCTTGACGTACTCGTCTAGGAATCTTCTCCAAAGCAATATACTCTCGTTAACCTGATCTTTCAGCTGGTTTGTAGCAAGAGACACCTTCATCTCTGCCATGATTCCGCTTGTATTCGGATCTGGCATGCTGCGTCTCGATGAAAAGCTTGTTTCATCTATCACGGATGTCGCTGGCAACGGGCGGCCTCGTCGCCCTTGCTCCATTGTAGACACTCGACGGCTCCTCTGAACGTGGGCATAAGGATGGAGAAAGAATGGACGGGGGTACATGTTATACATCGTGATATGAATAGTTGCGTGAGGCGTTTTAAGAGCTATTCTCACTATGGGAGTTGAGTTTTCGTACTCGACCTATCGACGCCCTTAAAGCTCAACAGATACTAGGCTTTGTTGCCTATGTTGTTCTTCACTTGTCAGGATACTAGCCGATGATTACGAAAGCTTCTGGTCTCAAGGCATCTTATATCAGTACTTACTGCCCTTTTCTATGTCGCAACGATGTTTTCGTCCCCATCTGTTTGGATATGCCAGCATACAAACAGGAAGCCGCCCAACGTCACCGCTTGTACAACTTTTAAAACTCAAAGCCATTTAAAACGTGGTTTGAGTAAAAAAGATCGTTCGACACTAACCTCATGCTGGTTATCTGGGTACCGTCCCAATTTGTTACAAGCTAGCTTGTACGGTGTCTGGTGTGTGCGCCTTAAAACACAAACAACTGAGGTTTTTTGGGGCACTTGTTGGCACCAAAGCGATCACTTCTCCTCGAACCTTCTTTTTTTTCCCTCAATAAGACAACAACGTTGGTTGGCTGTGCATCTTGACCATCCTGGCAGGACAAGGGTGGAAGAGCATACTATTCAAGGTACATTCAATAAGCGCTGATTAAGTTCAAGTACAAGCTCGACGTTCCGGTCTATGTACCTTGTTGACCCTGGTCCAGACAGGGATTTGCTCCACCCTAATTGGCAATCTGTCATGCAGGTGAGCGACAACAGACAGCCAACCATACAGCGCACATGTCCGAAATTGTACGTATGTACTCTCAGAGCCGCACCAGAAGGGATGATCCGCACATCGCGTATGCAGAGGATGGGAACCGCATTCGGAAATAACTCGCATGCGTTCCTGTTGAGGCTCTAGACCCTGGCAGGAGGATCGACAATTATCTGTTAATCCTACCTATAACCGGAATCAGACTAAAATGTTTTCGTAACCCAACATTCTCCTACCTAATAGCCAAAATCTCCATAGTTTTACTGTTCACTTGTTTAACCCGGCGACAAGCAGCAATGAGCTTAGCCAGGTGCAGAGCCGGACTTGGAATTTTGAGGAGAACCATCTTCGACACTGAACTCCAACTCCATGGCGTTCAAATGCCTGCAAAACAAGCACGACGAAACCGGATCCGATACTTCGTGTAGCGTCGTGGGACTGCTCACTAACCGAAGTATCCACATTTGCCAAGTACGACCAGCTCGTTAGCTTGAGCCAGCCAGTTGGTAACTACAAGGGTATTAAGTGCTCTCAACTTGGGTAAACCGGTATGTTGCGAAGGGTAGGGTGAACTTCTAGGTTTGCAGACCTTCGAAACACACGGCCTGGTATTTCTTCAGTACGGCTGAACTGGCCATATTTAGACTTCCGTCTAGGTATGATGGGAAGGGCCGGCACAGCTAGTCGTGGGCTAGGAGCATGCCTGCCGCCGGAAATCCATCTATGCTGTGCCTCTTGCGGGGTTACGTACGGTAACACGTGGAGTAGTGCTCTGTTACTGCTTTGGGGGCATTATATCATTCCGCATTGGTTTAGCAACTATCTCTAGGTCGAACCGGTCCAGCAGGCGAGGCGGGAGGGAACCCTTGACGAACGAGGGCCTTATCTCAACATTAGTTACGTACAACGTTTCAAGGTTAAACACCCGCATCAGCTGCCTCTTATCTCTCATTTTACTCATCTGAACAGCCATTTGTCATCTAGAGTAGTAGAATCCATGACTCCGCTAACAGGGGAATGCTCGGCGAAGGATAGCGTGCTATTGTTGCATATTGGACAAGCCGGGACAGATAGTGTCCTCTATCGAATATGTCAAACTTTGATCCCGTGATCAGATTGAGCTGCGAGGAGCGTCCAGTTAAGGGCCAAGGAATGAGTCTGTTGCAAGATCACCGGCCCCGCGCAGAACCCGCGAACCCTATCCACAGTCCTACCCAAAGGGTCTAGCGTACCAACATCAGTCAACATTCCTACCATCTCCTAGCACAGCCGCAAGGCAACATATTACGCAAAAACTGGTCGTGTAGGAGGTTAATGAGGCTCTTCGATACCCACTCCCACCGTTGACGTCGAAAGGAGGAAAGAGCCTCCTCGTTTATCTTTGCTTATTGCGTCAGTAGACCGCAAGAAGAGCAGAATAGACCGGTTGTCGATCACGAGTTGCTTAGGTCCCTACTCTCTTTCCGGTCTAAGTTCTGCCGGTTTGCTTGGCCACAGGGCCCAGCTCAAGTGCCGTCTTGGCTATCCATACCCTCGCATGCCTAGGCATTATACTTTCACTAGTTATACCATACCATCCAGGCAGCTTAACTGCACATGACGACGAGACTAATGGACAGCTGTTGCCGGTCGTATGCTGGTATGAGGGTGTGTTAAATCAACGCAACGTAATAGTATAGATTTGACTATTTGAGCTAGTCCGTTAACATCTGTCACATATCCGTATGTCAGTCACAATCCTATCACGCACACCAGAAACCCACAACAGGTATATTGCTGGTTGCCTACTACCAGCGCTAATTATACGTCGAAACTTATTATAGTTTTGTGTTACCGACGTTGTTATGACGCGCCGCGATCTAGCATTGCAGGGCCTCATGGTTCACGCGTGGCAAGGCTTCATCCATCCTGCGGCACCATCTGTTTTTGGATTCCTCCTAACCTCCACGGCGTGTTTCAGAGAGCTGGGCCCCACCCACACGCATACCTCGCATCCAAAAGCGCAACCTTGCATGCATGTACCGCCGTTCTGTACCTGAAAGTACCTACTAGCTGCATGTATGCATTGAAGCGCGGCTACCTTACGCAAGAGACGCGCGCAAGGCGGCACGTGGATGCGCCGAGCAACGGTACCGAGCTTTCATTCCCCAGGCCTTGGCGACGACATAGAACCTTATATGGTGACGACAATACTTTTTACAGTGGCTTCCTGTTATTTTTAGTGTCGAATTTGTTGTGTTTGCCAGTCGATAAAGTGCCAGGGATTGATTTACTGGTATTCGTACGTCCATACCTGCATCGGAATTGCACCGCTTGTATCACGACAGAGATACCGTATAATTCTACAAGAAGTCAGCTGCAATACTACCACATTGCGCATGTCATGCATGGTACAACGCAACGTGACAAAGAGAGACAAACGTGCTGCTTACTTGCATACCATACCATACATACTCCCTATCAGTTCTTCCTTCAAGCCTCGTCCATGCGACATCAGTGCGTATCTTGAAACCGCGACAAAGGGCCATGCTTACCGAAACGCATGGGTATGGTTCAGGACCTATGTTCTGGTCGATTCCGTACAGCACCGCTTACTGTCATTTGTTGAATAGCTCGGATTGTCTCGGCCCCCAGACTATAATCAGCAAAGCTGCTAACTGTCGGCCTCGCGCCCGCTATTTCACCGGGCCTTCAACTTTTCAAAGCTGAGGGTGGGTAGCACCGACTCCACTGTGATACAAATACGGCTGATTTGGATACCTGCCTACTCACCTACTCACCTCTATCCTTACACCTTGTGGGTTCCACAGGCTGGAAGGTATCAGTATATTCGGATCTAACGGTGCCGCAATCATATAAATTAGCTTGTTTGTACCTATCTAGGTATCTATTCGCCGAAACACCTACAACCAACAGCGCCGAGAACCCCTCTAATCATTACATACAGGAAAAACAAACTTGTGATCTTTTTTGAGAGCCAAACGAATATCAGACGCGACCCCACTCATCCACCAGGTAGCTTTGCCTTGCCTTGCAGTTAGTGCTTCTTCCCCTCCACTCGCTCCCCACTACTGCGTTGTGACAGTCTGCCAGAGAGGTTAGTATAAGTGTGGAGTTGGGTTCGATTCCTAACAGCGCTAATGGTTTTCTGCGCTTTGCTTTCTTCTTTTGCGTATATACATAATAACCGTCATGTCGTATAAAGTCTGGTGGGTGGGTTGAGTTGATGCAGGTTCGATCCGGCATAACGCACCATGCACGAGCAGATCATAGAACCCAGCGCAGGTACGGTACATATCTATATCTATACTTACATTTGTCAGTATCGATAAATAATACTATACCAACTTACTACTATTGTATCCAACAATACTACCTACAGTAAGTACGTACTAGTAGCAGTAGTTAGTAGCAGCTGGAGGTGACTAACAGCTAACCAAATGCCCCGGCTTTTAGATAACTACATACACACCCTAGGTTAGACAGATGGATCGAGCCTCAAAGCTTGAGTCTGTCTATATTTAGTATATCTATTCGATTAAGTTAGGTTAGGTCGTAAATGTAAAGCGTAGAATAGTTGTCCTAGAGATCGATTGATCGACCTGCACCAGCAAAGAAAGGGAACACAAGGCTTCGACTTTCTCATTTGTAAGTAAGTAGATAAGTAGGTAGGTAAGCCAGTAAGTAAGTATGTATGCATATATGTCTGCGTATTACCATTAAGTCCATGTGTATATAACGCGCACATATATATATCAACTCGCGTAAATCTACATCTATATCTATAATCACCAACCTGCCCCCTCCTTCCTTAATACGGACGTAATCGAATGGGAACGGAACTTCCCCAGGGCAGAGATCAGGATCAGGGGAAGTGTGAGAAAGGAAAAGTAAAGCCGAAGCTGAAGGACAAGCTGAAGGACAAGCAAGAAGAAGAAGAAGAAAAAGAAAAAAGAAGGGGAGGAGAATAAAGAAAGGGCAAAAGGAACCACCTTCTTAACTCAAAGGTATGAATGATGTAAAGGTAGAATAAAATAGAATAGAAGAAGCTGATGATCGCAAGATTTTCCATGCAATCCAACATCTTCCCCTGGTGATTTCTTAGAGGTGAGGTTTCTCTTTCAACTATTATTGTTATTCTTCTTTATAACTATATAAATAGACTAACTAACTATACCATAAAGCAGCTATCTAACATACTACCTACTTACATGAGAATCTTGGAAAGCCTCTAGTGAGCGGCACGGATAGATACCACGCCGTTATCACACTACATCACGTTACATAGCAAGAGCATCACGTGGCATTGTGTCGTGTCATGTCCCATTAGGACCATGGGGTATTACGCCGTACGATGCGACGGCAGACACACTGCACGTCACGCCAGTGTTTGTGCCGGGTTACATACCGACTTGGGCATAGAACCAGTCGTATAATGTCGACTGTCGCACATCGGCCCATGTACAGACACATCTATGGCCTATGGGTATGGGCACCGATACACTAAAGGCACATCTAGCTCGACCAGACGCCGGTTGATATACCTACACTCGAACAAGCTACGAAGAACACTGCTTACATGAGTTATGATGGTGAATGCTTGTAGTGAATTCAGGACTTCAAGCAAACTTAGTACTTCGTAATTTGCCTTGGGCCCTCCCTTATCCATCATGCTTTTACATATCCAGTTTCCCTAGAGAGCCCTCAGTTTTCTGTCCCTATGGGTAATGTCTGAGCCTGCCTAATCTCTGCCTCTCCCGTGCTTCACCGTACTGTCTCGCTGCCTTTATGTGGTATCCGTAAATAAATTCCAAATTCAATACGCTTGGTGTTCGGCCGCTTGCGTACCATTGCCGTTTATTCGCCATTCCCAAGGGAAAAAAATGAAAATAAAAATAGACAACGCTGAATCCCTCTCATGAAAATAATATAAATAACAAATAGTCCTTTTCCTGAGATCGGCCATCCTTTTGCAATGCTGGCATCAAATGTGCTCTCTGTGAGCTGGCGTCTTAGAAGCCCAATACTCCGAAACTCCGGAGCGTTCAACGTTGGCCTAAGGTTAAGGCTTCCACATTTCTCGCCCGAAAATGTGGATGCACAGAATCGTTGGCTCTCGGTAACCATGACAACTGAACGAAATAGTCATGGTCGAAACGCAGTTCTGTGTACCATATTCCTTATCGCTACTCCTCGTTTTCGGATGCGACGGCTCGTTGGATATCTCGCTTCATGGTGGCGAGTCTGTTACGCATCTCGATCAAGTCGGCCAGCTTGTCATCGGGAGGAACTTCTAACGCAGCTATCTCGTAATGCAGGGCCTCATATTTCTTATAAAATTGACTGAATTTCCGAGCACGTATCAATATCTCTTTAGAAACACGAGGCTTCTTCGTCGGCGGGGTCGGTGTCGTCTCGGGGGACTCGTCCACTGGTTCTCGCTCCTTTCGCTTCCTGTTGCCGACCGTGCTGCCATTTGATGCCGAGTGCGTCGTGGCGTTCGATGCTGGCAAGCTTTTGGTGGCAGTGCCATTCGTCTGGCCACGATCCCGCTCGCGCACTCTATCCTTCTCGCCCGCACGAGTTTGCTGGGACTGGCTTGTCGCCTTTGGACCTGTTCGATGATCGTCGAGATCGGATGCGTTCGTCGGTGGCGATGTGGCGAGGGGTGATGACTTGGTAGGAGACGTATTTTTGTTTCTTGCCATCGTGATACTAGGAGATATCGTTGAGTTGGTAGTTCCTCTCGAGTTCTGACTTGAGTCTGACAACCGGTGTCTTTTAGGCTCTTCGAAGGGCTTTGCAACAAGCTTTGGCGCCTCCTTCGGCTTCAGGCGCTTGCTTAGAGGGGCACCGGAACTCGAACTGCTGTCATCATCTTCCCGAGTACGTTTCTGCGGCGATATATTTGTTGCAGGCGCCTTCACCGGCGCACGGGGAGCCCGAACAACAGGTCTAGGCTTCGCCTTGAGCGTACTTGAGGGCGCTACCGACTCTTTCGGCTTGTCATTCACTCTCCCTGCTGGTTTCTCGGGAGACTTGGTGGTCGGCTTCTCGATCGTCTTCTCAACGGTTTTTTCGACAGGTTTCTCGACTGACTTAGCCACCGGCTTCGCTGCTGGTTTTCGAACGGTACTCGGTTTTTGAATTGTGGTGGTCGTGCTTTGCGACAAAGGAGCCTCCTCTTGGCTGGTGTCTGTGTCGTAAACAAACTCCTCAGAAAGAACCTTCTTGCCCTTCTCCTCGGTAGCCTTTGCCTTGGTCGCTGGCTTCTTGGGCGCAGGTTTTTTCGGGTTATTCGACAAAAGACGTTTGGTCTGGGCTTCTCGTTCGCTAACCTTCTTCGGTTTTCCGCTAGTCGGTTGGGAATTCGATCTTGCCATCGCCTCACTCTTTGTCTTGGATGCGTCCATGTCGCTCTTGTTTCCATCCTCTGTCTTCTGCACTGCGATCTTAGGCGCCGGTGGGGGTGCCGTCTTCTTGGCGATTGTAGCTTGAAGCTTGCTCAATACGATTCCCTTGCCACGATCTTCTTTAGGTAGCAGTCGTTCCCAGACAGGATCGGACGTTCCAACCCTCTGCTTGTCGTATGCCCTGACAGCGTTGTCAATGGCAGACTGTCTATCTTCGGAGCCGTCATAGTCGTAGTTCCAGACGTCCAGCTCTTTCCAGTATATCTTCTTCAAGCTCCACTTCTCTGTGGACTTGTTGAAGTCGGCAACCTTCTCGACGGTCGGTTTCAGATCCGAATCGGAACCCATCCAGACATCTTTCAAATGCTCGTAAGGCTGATCTCTGACTGCCAACTCATGCACCAAGACTGTTCTCTGCCCCTTATTTTTTTCTAGGACCTGTTGTGAAGCGGAAAATGCGGGATTTGGTGAGGAAACACCGTTGAGGGCCGGACTTGAAGGTAATGATCGAGTGGTTGTGCTTGACAAAACGCTCGCCATCGCGGATCTCCCGGTCGGGAGAAGCTTTTTACTCTTGGAGCCACCATTGGTAAGTTTTGATCTGTATATTGTTAGCTCCCTGAAATGAGGCCCAGCCGAGTTTGCCATACCCCTTGCCACTCTTCGGAGCATGAGAGCCAGCTCGTGTGTCGACGTCCGAGTCTAATCCGGAGGACGAGGCACGGCTGGTCTGCTTTGCCGTCACTTTGGATGTCTTCTTTGTCGACTTCCCCAATGATGTTGGTGGTTTCTTATATATAGACATTGTGGGGTTTGGCAATCGCTCGGTCTTATTCGCATCGTTGGTGAGATCGGTCATATATAGATCATAATTCAATGACTCTGGGTTGGTCGAGACTATTTCGTCCCGCGATCCAAAGTGGAATGTCTAATCAGTGTATGTTGGGTTAGCGAAGCCTTATACTTAGATGCAGTAAATCAAGTACTCGTGATCGTGGACCAGGAGTCAAAAGGCTCGAAGAGAATCGGATCTGTCCATCCAGAGAACCCCAGACTGCCCTCTTTCTCTATAACTAGTCGAGAGTGGATGTGTAGCGACCGGTGGAAATACTAAACAAACTCACAGGAGTACTCCCCAGCGTCAGCTCTACATTCTGTCCGCCCTGGACACATCGTATCATTTCTTCAATCATGCCATTATCCAATGTGATACCGAAAGCTTGCAGAGGGAAAAACTCGCTCGAGTTGGGCAAGCTCTCCAGCTGCAAGCCGGAGTCCAGGATATTGAGGATCGACATGGTGATAGGTTTCGAGTTGTTGGCTTCGCTGAATACGTCGGTGTGGAAACGATGTGTTCGGTAGGCAAGTGTGGTTCGTAATGGTAGGAAAGTCGAGGAAAGACACCTGCACTCTGCAATCTGCACCCAGCCAGACCGTCAAAAGTCCAACGGTAGAATAGTGGGCTTCTCATGCAGCTCTATTACATGGTGTGTCGACTTGCCGTACTAAAGGGGTTGTAAGAGTTGCTAAGAGAGAGGTAAATGGAGATATAGCGCCAAAGTGAACGGTCGATGGTTGAGAAAGACCTAACGAAGCTCAGGCGCGCTGGAATGTAGTAGAAGAGCAATGATAGAATGTGAATGGTCGAAGTCGAAATGACGATGACAAGCTGGAACCGGAACTGCAATCACAACGATAACGACACAGATGCCGGGAAGCAAAATTGTATGGGGAACTGTATTTGGCTGTTTGTCTGTGTTGTATCCTTTGATTTGCAGAGGAGAAAGGAAAAGTCAATCAAAGGCACAACACTATCTTGCCTGGACAATCAATAGGTAGACAACAAGAGGTAAAGTGAGGTGGATGAATGGATGGTTGCTTGCTTGCTTTGGTTGGGAAGATGGGTGAGTTGGATAGTGTGGATCACAGATGGAGAGGGAGGATTGAAGGTGGAGAAGCAACAGCAGCACAGGCCTTCAACACAGGCCCTTCAAAGTCACTGAAGAAACGGGCTAAGTACCTAGGCCAGGTACCTGCCTACTTATTACCTAACCACCTTTAGGCATATTAGCAACTTAACCTCCTACATTAGCTCACTGAAAGTACCAACAAAGTTCAGGAATAGGCTCTAAAGGGAGGTACATCGGGTACCACAAGCCTGCTTTAGCTTCCTTAGTCCACCCGCCGAGCCAAGCCAGGCCATTCTATTGTTACAGACCCCACTCATTCTTCTACCACTGTACCCATTTTACTCCGGTTTGCCTCAAAATGATTGGGGGCACTGTGAAAGAAGCATGCAAGTAACACACTGTTGCGTGAGCTGGGCGCAAGCCACACTCAACTATGGGGATTACCTAGCGGAGTACTCCCAGGATGCCTGGACTTGACTGAATTTAACGCAGCGGTGTCTTTGGCAATTCAATTCTGGAACAAGGGCTCACAGCGTCCACGCAGGTTAAGTAGACTATGTATTGCAGGTGATTTAGGTTTAGGGGAGTCGTATGTGCTATATGTGTAGGTACTTATATATGCGTGTATGTATATGCGTGGTAGAGAAGTAGGTTCAAAGTATATTTGACTCCCGTCCACAGCAACTGCTCTTCAACAACACTATGACTCTGTCGGAGAGAGCGACAATAAAGAAGAGAATCTGCATAATCGTAGTGAATCAGATCCAATTTTTTTGTGAAGCCCTGATTTACTACCTCCCGTACCTGTGCATTTTTGCCTTTGTAAATTTCCTTTGTGATTTGCCTTTCGCATTTTATATGCCTTTGATGTGCACAACCCAACTATAAACTGGATATCCTCTGGCTTGTCCTTGTTAGGTCTCGTGGTATATTTCTGGGTTTAGGTCCACACAGAAGTGGTACGTATTAACTCTGTTTGGTAGGCAGGTCATGGGGATACATCTGATGCTAATGCGGTGTAGGTTAGGGCCGAATCAGTAGCTTGTGTGGATATTTCTCTGAAGATAGGTACTGGTAGGTGAGACAGCTGCCCGCTTGTTACAAACCCTTAGTTAATTTAGACATTTCAAGGCGCTGTGTCAGAGGGCAAACGCAAGACTCCCCAGCGAAAATCACAGAGAAGGAATAAGATGTCGTCAGGTCTGGTCTTTCTATTCTGTTATATAATCAAGTCGGATAGATTGCTTGTGCAGAATGAGTCCTCGAGGATTCGTTCCCGCCTACAGTACATAAAGCCTAACCTAGGCACATTGACTGTGTTGACTAGCGAAGAGGTTGTTACATCATCGGGCTGCGTTGTGCTTATTCCAGCCATATTCGTTGCTGCACACCCAAGCACTACGTAGATAGGTATGTATCAAACAGGGCACGAACAGGCACGTAGGGGTTGCCCGCCCGCAGCCTACAATTGGCAATGACCAACATGCAGTGCAAGTCAACTCAGGCAGAGGCGAGTAGATGACAGTAAACATTCGGTGAGTCTTTGACTAGCGCCGCTGTAGACAAAGCAGGCCTGACAAACAGGCCTTGTTACAGCATGCAATAAGCAAACAAAATGGTAGGGCCATATACAACGAGAATTTTACCGACACAAGGGGATGGGGAAAGGGGACTGCAACCTATAGGATGCGAATCGACTGTTGGGTTTACCAAGAGAAAGTGCTTGATAATTTAGCTTGGGCAATTCAAGCTCATGCGCTCCGCCTTACGTCAAATGCCGTTATCAATCTTTGTTCTGTCCTGCTGCTGCGGTCTACCTCGTTAATTTTCGGTGATTAAAGTCTCTCCTGTCCATCCTATCTCTTTTATCTTAAGCCGATTAGACTACCTATGTCGTCGTCGCCTGTCAATATAAGGGATAGAAGCACGCCGTATAATATTGATAATAAATGTCCATTTTAGGTTTCGCTTCCACCTGATCCGGCTGAAACCAGCCCTTCTGAATGGTTCCCGTACGTCCACTTTGTCAGCTCAGCAAATGATGATGCGAGCAACGACTGCTGCTCGCTGCTGACCATGCAGCAGGAAAACATGCAAGTCGGCTCCTGATTGGGACTCCGGTAGTCTTGGTCATTGGCTGCTGGGACCCCATTCTCGGGGTGACCTCTTGTCACGGGAGGATAAGAGACATTTAATTACTGTATGTCCTAGATCTGACCGAGACAGTTCTTCACAACTGCATCTTATCTCGTTATTCTTCGCAGCAGCGTGGCGGACGCTTACCAAGATGATAGGCATCTGGGATTCAATAAAGCTAGGATAGCCGAAGACTACCTTGCAAATGTTTGATGGGTATGTCTATACATATAATACCTGGGTAGCCCAGTCAATTTATATTCACTCGATATTTCATCTGAGAAAACAATTCAGCCTTTTCTCCCTCTCAAAGTAATTAACTATGATATAGGGAAACTCTGCGCTGGGGCGCTCACTTGCATGTGTGTAGCAAAATTGTGACAGCGCTGTGACCTGGTAACAAAACAGTGTTTATCTAGACTCAGCTTGGTTTATACACTGTACACCTACTATCACATCCCTTGTTTCTATTCTTACATAGTACTCAACTAGGTATGTTGTACGCATCAACAGTACTATTTTGAGTGTCATGCAATTGCTTTGATGCAATGATCTAGACAATTCCTGTATAACACGCGCCATGTTCGTATTATTTTGTCTTTGGGATCAATCACTCATCAATGCCCGAGGGAAGCATAGACTTTGTCAGCAGGAGTAGGTCAGTATGTAGACCACCTGAGAATTGCGGCATCAAACAGAAAACAGCCAGCCATTTTCTTCAGGACTACCACGCCTTACCTATTTGAGACGCTAACGAGCACTTGCAGGCTGCAGCAGCTCCAGATGCGACATTCATCAGGAGAAGCCCACTTAGTTCCATATCTATCCCTAGGTAGAACCTACCTACCTAATATAACATCTTTGTGCTGCCCATTATTAATGGGGAAACATGTGCTCTTTACTTTTTGAGTTGGCCGATTTCCCGACGACGTGATGCCGTAGTATATAAGGATATCGGTAATACTTCGCGCGCCCTCTGCTAGTCTTTGATGATAACGTCCAGGATCAATTGATCCTGTCTGTCAATAAGTAAGTAGGTACGTACTACGTAAGTAATAACTAGCGGCAAGAGTCGATCGAGATAAAGCTCACATGGGCGTATCTAGCGTGCGAGATTTATCCTCAACTACTTAGAGGGATGTCCTACGCCGTAATCTGTCTAGATTCTGTCTAATAAGTGTCTAGCTGCCAATGCAACTTGAGCTAACTATCGTTGTTGCCAATGGTAGGACTGAGTCGGACCCTGGAGTTGGTCCATCCGACATACTATATTAAAGAAGTAGGCAGCCCACGTAATGCATACCACTCTGTTAAAGATGCTCGAAAAGGAAATCAGGGAAGTAAGATATGTGTGCGCTGTATTATTGTATATAACAAGCATGGACGGTTTCTGGCTGGTTTCTGGACGGCTTGAACGGGACCATGCGATAAACCGATTTCTTTCCCCAAGCATGAACCCCACCACACCTTTTCCTCAAACTATCCGTCACCCCCCTTGGCAGCTTTGACAAGTGCTACGACTATATAAATTAAAGTGCTCTTTCCCCGCGATTGGCAATGCCGTCCTCGCCAATGGAATCACCACGATCATGAGATCGTGCAGGTGCGTTAATATTCTATGTAAGTTCCGGGTTAGGGACGACGATCTACGTAACAGTTATCCGGGGAAATATGGCTCTCCCCTAGGTTCTTCCGACGGCCCAGCTAGCCTTCGCTTCTATTACTTACCTACTTACCTGGTGCTACTGTACATAGGTACCCTCTCCCTCGTGCTGCAGATATGGTGCAGTCTAGGAACGGAGCATGCCTACCTACACCACGACACCCTGAGCCATGCGAGGGCCAAATATGTCAGTCGGCATGGACTCTTGTCGAGCAGAGACGGGCATGCATACACATGCCAAAATAAGCATCCCGGCCAAGGTTTCTTTTTGTATGTCCAATTATCCTATACAAAACACCTTTGTACTTGATCTTATCATCCCAGGAGAATGGATGGCACACCAACCCGACGGTAGCCTGATTGATTGGGGGAGCGATTGGTGGGCGAGATTCAAGGGTGTTTGTAGACGATTATGTACGGCCTCCGACTGTGTGTGCAAGAGAAGAAGTACCTAACGTGGGAAGACTCCTGCTTTGGTGGTCTTGGCTGTTACCTCTGCACCGCTCATCCGAACGAGTAAGCAAGGTACGGGTTGCCGATCGCACATCCGTTGTGGATGATCTCCCGCAAGGTACATACAGTGCCTACAGGCTCCACGCACATCAATACGCCTACCTACCAGCTACTGTTCCGGCGCTTCATGCTTTCTGGCGTCTGCTGGTAATCTTGCATAGGTAGGTAAGTACGTGTGCTTCCTGAGCCGGTTTAGTGGTATTATATGTTGTGGAGCGTATCTTTTACATACCACTCTGTTCTGCCAGTATGTATATGGTGAATCTGATTCTATCGGGCCCCTTTTACTACTTGGCCTTCACTAAACTGGTCATGCTATTCTTGTTAGGAGGGAGGAATCGTCCGTGGGAACGAGTAATGAGTAACGGGAGTACTATGATAGATTCGATTCTTCCTGAGGGATATCCATCGGGGACGGAAAATTGCCGTTCACCTTCCACACGATTGGCTACTGTTGTGAGTAGGTCTGTGATACGCCACTTACCGTACTGTACATAGTATGTACGCACCGGAGATCAAGGATCAAGTAACAATCCACCTGGTGCTTCTTACAGGGTTAGTCTGGTGTTAGTGCTCCGAGGCTATCGGGGCGCATCCCAGCTAGAGTCGAGCAACCAAGATAATTCTCCGGTCAACGAAAAGCACGACAACTATCCGCAAGCGCTTGTTTATCAACGATGGTTAACGATAGTCAACAGGAACTGCGTCTCTTGTTTGAGTGCCCTATCTAACCTTAGGTACTATCGGCTTATTTACTATCTATCTGCTTTGCTTACACCTACCTAACTCGACGCATTCCTCGCCCCCATCTACCACCATCCTAATGAATCCGTTTCTCCCAAAACAGCGGACATTTTCTTGGCAACCTCGCCCCACCGTCATCCAACAGCCAGTCTAACTACCAGACAGCCCTTTCTTAGGTGAGCTGGCCGTGCTACAGTATTAACATAGTATACCTAGCGTATGAAAAAACACTTACTGTGAAGAATAAGCTGATAACACACGCGCACAGAAGACCCATGACGTAGTATGGTAATGTTGTTTTGGGCCGCAATCCGGCCGAGGTTGCCTATTGCATTTGTTGTTTTTTGAGGCTGTGAGACTTGCCACGATCGTCTTGTTCAACAGCCAACGTGTCTTGGTTTCCCGCCAGAACGCGCCGCCCACGATTTAGATACAGACACGCAGGCGTACGTACAGGATGGGCATTGAGACAGACGAGCAGCGTAGGTATTGTAAGGCGTAGGGCCCCGATTTCTATTACGTTTCAAAATACGACGCTAGGGATTTAGGACTTGCCAGAACTGATTTGATACAAAGAGAATAAAAGTGGAACGGATATTATTAATCTCTGCCTCCTGCTTACCAAAAATGTATCCAGTGAGTTGACCAATGTAAAAGGGCTATCATTCTCATTGGTATCGCTGTGCTGGGTACACAAGGTTGGCAGATTATGATGGTTGGTAACATCAACGATTACTGGCAAGATTCGAGAGTCCCTGAATCTGCAGGACTGCGATCAAAAGAAAACCGTTACCTGTCTGCGCAACTTCGAGCTAGCTAAGTCTAAGTGCCTAACCAACTTACCTAAGTAGGTCCAAAATGACGAACCACATTTGCCTAAAAACGCTCAACGTCCGTTTGTTTGCTTCGATGGACGGGCCGAAGCGCGAGAAAAGTTGGGCCCGGGGAACAGAACCTAACGGGCTATGAATTAGTTTTGTCTGCCATCAGTCTACCCGTCCACCTGATAGAGAGAGATATATGCCTAGGCACACATTGACCTATTCACTAATTTTTTTTTTTGTTCGTCTTATCCCACTGTTTGTTTCTATGGGTCTGGCTTCAATTACCTGTTCTGGTTGGGATTTACTGGGGCCAAATGCAATAAACAAGGAAAAGAGAAGAAAAACAGAAAAATACGGGGGCATCACGGAATTTTTCTTGATACGACGGACATAAAGAGGGGAGAGTCAAACTGAGCTGATTGTCTGCTTACCTACAGCAGTACCCTACCTTACCCACCTTACCGGCTACCCACCTCGTTTGTACATAGTCAACACGAAGCTGTTCGAGTCAGGGACAACTAGTTAGGTATTTGATAACTGTTCATCTGCGGAACCAGTTGGTAATTTGCCGCTGGGTTCTGATTGTTGAAAATTATATGCCTACGTACGGTAGTATATTTATTTATATTTACAGTGTCGGCGGCAATTCCGCAGCTCAGAGTTGGTCACAAAAGACTGTTGCTATCAATAGCATACTCCCGGCTAACTTTGTCAACTGTATTCTGGTATATGTATATCCACTTTATAATATGGCTAACTGGTGGACTTAGAAGTAGGGATCTCAAGACATACTTAATACCCCTTTTAATCTAGACCATATACATAATAAAAACAGTCTAGTCCTAATATAGCAAAATTCTACCCCATCTTAGATGCCGGGAGCCGCCGCCGCCGCTAGTCTGTCCAAAGACAAGGGAGGGTATGTACTAAGATATGTAGTTTGGAAGAACTTGAAGCAAGACTTGACTGGATATGGCGATTGCATGCGATTAACCTCGGATCATGTATGTATTTACTCCCGTACTTACCTACCTGATACTGTACACCCATCGCACCCAAGATGCGTTGCATGGGCAAACGGGCATTTTGGATCGAGCTCTCTATCTACCCTAGAGGTCGGGGCTACGACAGCATATATACATCTGTAGCTTGAACATTATTAACCCGGATCTTGTTCATTGCTCATGCATAGTATGATAACTACCACCTATATATGAGCCCAGGGATTAACCCAGCTACTACTCTAAGCAAAGGTGTTCCCCTTTGATAGTTTGCGCTTGGACTTTGGTATTTACCTAATGGATATATATGTCTGCCTCTTCGGTTCCGACCTGCCCCTCGTTGTACAAAAACCGCAAATCGTTACCATTTTTACCCGTGTCACTCTTGTAGCACTTACTAGGACCGATGGAATAGGCTTAGCTCAAGGTTGGGCGGGGTACTGGTCTGGTATGCGAGGCGAGGCGAGGCGAGGTAAGGTAAGGTAAGGTTACCTTGTGCCTCTGTCCGTGTGTGTACGTGCGCAAGCAGAGGTAGAGAGTGGTGTAGGTATGAATGAATATGAATCTGTCTATGTATACGGTCGAAGCGCGTGAGATAGAAACAAGCAGAGCGCAACAAACACAACTAACAACAGATGGTGACAAGGATAAGCAATTGACTGACAAGGTCTGTCTGTGTTTTACGTATCAAGGGATAGTTGTTGGTTGGGTGCCGACATGTTGTAGGTATTCTATTCCGTTTTTATTTCCGGGGGGGTTTTTTTTTTGCTTGCTTTAAATAAACCTTGACGGGGATCATCCGGCGGCTCGCGCTTGACTGAGTGTTAGGACTCGGGCTTCCTACACACGTGTTTTAGGTATACAACATCAACATCAATAATCAATAAAGGATATGTATTTTACACGCCTTTTACTGGTCAAGGAACGCCACTCGCCTTGTTTTTGTTCACATTCTTATGGGCGCACAGGTAGGTAATTTGGTATTGGTCACAGGGAGACAGACTGCGAGCAGTTACAAATGTATGTATTTCTGCGCAGTACATACGGCGTAGCAGACACAGGTGACGTATGTAAGTACATACGGAGGATCTAGTCCGTTGACTCAGCCAAGCTCTCTCAGGCTTGCCTTGTCTCGTCTTGTGTTTCCCATTCCGCGGTTCTGCCTCTACTTCATCTACTCGCGTGCAAATTTCCCTGTCAATGACCGGGCTCGATAGCCTTGTAACTAGGTACCTATCTTGACGCTTATACAGCCGCCCAGTCAGCCTACCTAGCTGGTAGGTTGGTAGGGTCTGTATACAGGCCGAATGACTCTTACAGCCCTGCTTCGATAGGTACATTTCTCTTGCCTGTCTTGGGTTACTGCATCGATAATGTAAACAAATTCTACTCATCTTTGATATTGGCTTGAATAGGATGGTGAAATACTGCGCCTGTACCTAGCTGCAAGGTACATCCGTACACGTGCGAAAGGATTTCGACAGATATGAGCCTCCTGACGGCAACAGCACTGCCTACCTAGTAGTTTGGGATTGTACATTTGCTGACACGCATTCGCATCAAAATGCAGTGTTTCGTCGCACAGACTGCTGACGAAAAGCATGTCTTGGTAACGTTCCCTGCCTTACGTATCGTACCTATTTTGTTTGCTTATCCGGTGCAAGGCAACAGTCCACTTGGGATTTAATGTACCACTGATTGTAGATAAGTTATTTGATCTGAGACAAGAAAGTCAATCTACAACCCAGATCTCCCTGTTCGGTCTATCAGTAAGGTCTCCTAAGTGAGGGACCTAACAAGTAATTAATTACAAGATAAATTACTAGCTAAATAACTGCAACTCGCATCTTTCGATGCGCTTAGTAGTTATTCAGGATTGTTTCCATCTTCCCATGTAGTTGCCCTGACCGAGGATATGGAGTGGCGGAAATGACAAGGAATTCAAAGTAGAACAGCTGGGCAGTCTGCCTCGTTTCGGAATCACGGGCAGGACTGCCAACCTTGAAACCCACGTTTGGCACCAGAGTCTGCTTGCTAATAGCATCAAGAGGCGTCCTTGTGCTTGATCAGAAACTGGAGACCACGCCATATATTTACTTTATCTGCCAGGCCTGGCTGGAGCGGCCTTATTGCAGTCCGGAAATACACTTCATGTTACACTGAGTTCTGCTTGACGGGGAGGCACCGACTTTTGGTTCAGATACTGTTATTCGTATTATTGATTTGTTCAGGTTCTCGATTGCGTGGCAACGGGATACATAACGAACAGCGTCTGTTATGTGCTCTACCCTGTCCGGCCTATTTGGCCATGCCGAGACTCCGTCATGGAACGTAAAGAACTTCTACCCACTTGATAATTGAGTCAAGGGACAGATTTAGGAGAAGATGAGTAGGCTGTCCACTCTGATGGGCATTGCCCGGGCTCTTTGTCCACCAGAGCGCATCCACATTATCGACACTCTATTCTATACCACTACCACGTCGGATATGGATATGGATGCCGAAGCCAATTCAAACGCCAGTTACCGGAGACTGATCAGAACAGCCGGCTCGATTCCTCATCATTCATCAATTGGAAGGACTTATTGGGTCTTGAAGAGAAGAATGGCACAGTGACCGAGGTAGAAGTAGATAAAGTGCTTCGTTTCTGTAACACCAACACGTTAGTACTGCCAAGAGAGGAATGGGACGGACGTAGGCAATTACCATGAGTGACGAAGCTGCCAAAGTTTCTGCCCACAATGCAGTGCCATGTAGGTCCCTTACGCTGGTCAAACTAGCTTTTGGTTAGCAATTAGAACAATGTCGGCGACGGTAGAGACTATACCGTTTGCTTGATGTGTTGCGCAATGTCTTTCTCGACGGTAAACTTTCCCATCGCTTCTTGGGCTGGTGGAACTTGTTAGCTATGAGTCATACAATAAAATATCATGTTGCGTAGGCTGTCGCATACCGACATCGATGACCTCCTGTTGCATATCCTCGGTCTAACGTGCGTTAGCATACATTGTCTACTTCTTCGGCGATTCAGATTTCCTAACCATATCGGCTGACTTGATTTGCGCTGTTGCGCGTAAAACAATATCCAGTTAGCTTCCTCCATTGTTCGTCTTTTGGTCGTGACAGGACTTGGACGAACCATCGAGTCTCTCGCGCACCGGCGGGGGAGGAGAAGCTTGTTCCGCCATACTGGATAAGTGTGTATGAATGTCGGAGTGTTTCTTCTGCGACAAGCCAATTAGTAGAGCTCTTGATGATCTGCTTTAAGGGGCGGATGGAGATGGAGCTACTAAGCTACCAAAAATCGCCGAGCTGAGAGTAGCACAGTGATGAAATCACGCCGCGCCAGACGCACATATTACGAAGTTGTTAACGAGACCACTTACAGGTATGTTTTGAAAGTAAGGCGATGCTGTAGAAAGTGTTTTTCACAGTTCTGGAAGTGTAAATAGGAGAATTGAGCCCGATGTCGCGTTTTGTTGGTGATTTGCAGATCAGAGGCGTTGCGCTGTTGACCTCTATTGGCCATCCATTAGATCATTGCATGGTGCAGCTCTTGGGGGGCCCTTGGGGAGCTGTGGTTGGGTGTAAGGTGAGGTACCTGCGCGACCGCTAATGGAGGACCCCTGACATGCGCCCATCTAGAACCTACTAAGGGTGGGATGTCACTTTGTCACGTGGAGATAAGATGAACAAGCTAAGCTAGCTGTGCTCCACCAAAATTTGGTTTACTGATAACCTGTTGCTCCAGTTTCTTGGACAGAAGTAAATTTTTACCCGAGTATTCAAACAAACAAAGAAGATTCGATCGAGGCATGAAGATCTGAATTATCTGTTCACGAGGATGGAATCCTCACGAATATTTGTACGCGGGCTACCTCCAACAATTACTGGTCAGTCATTAGCCGTCTTCTTGTCCCTTTGTCAATTAACATTTGTCTGCATAGAGGCCGAGCTACGAAAACATTTCAGCACCAAAGGTCATGTGTCCGATACCAAGTGTTTTCCACACAGGAGGATCGGCTATGTGGGTTACAAAACACCACAGGAGGCCGCTGAGGCTGTCAAATATTTCAACAGGACATTCATCCGAATGTCTAGGATCAATGTTGAATTGGCAAAGCCTGTAAGTCTGTCTTGTCGTCTTGTGGCTACCATGGATGATACTAACTTGTGTGTATAAAAGATAGCAGATCCCGCTCTCCCTAAAGCTAAGCATCATTCCAATGGACCAATATCTACGAACGCAACAGTCAAACCCGCCTCGCAGCCGACTGTAGGTCACGAGCAACCCGATACAAATGCGAAGAAGCGGAAGCGAGAGGACTTGAACGAATCTGACCCAAAACTTCAAGAATTCCTGAATGTGATGCAGTCTAAGAAGATCTCAGATGAAAAGATTCACGGACAAGAAGAAGATGTTGCTGTTGGGCCTCCAACAAAGAAACATGCCACCGCCAATGAGGATGATGATGAATACCAGTCCTTGCCTATGCGACCTACGAGACAGACTTCGAACCCACCGACTGCAATAATACAGCCAGGAAGGGTGGCGAGAGCGGAATCCGTTTCTGGGTTGTCCGCAGATCCACCAGCAATCGAAGAACCACCGCCACAAGTTGTTAATCCTGTGCCGGCTGTAAATACGGCTACAGAGGACGATGATTGGTTGCGTAATAGGACGAATAGGTTGCTGGACCTGGAAGATGATGATGATAGTGTTCCCATCCCAGCTGAGCCCACCCCAGTAACCCCTGCTACTCAGGTCGCGGTACCTGAAGTTTCGAATGACGAGCAGATGCAAGATGCAGTCCCTATACCGGGGGAGAAGACAACAGAGGAGACAGAGACAACTGTTGAGACGAATGATGCGGCTCTGGAAGCTGTTCGAAAGACGGCCAGAATCTTTTGCAGGAATTTACCGTATACTGCCACTGCTGAAGACCTCAGAGTTCACTTTACACAATTTGGCGAAGTTGAAGAGGTAAGAAGCTACTTTACTTTATTTCGAGATTCTGTGATGAACCCCAGATAGGGACAGCTGATTCAATTGATGCGAACCCTGGGCCAGTATTTTAGTAGATGCTCTGGTTTCTGAGAATCTCCCTTTATTCACCGATAATTCTCCCTCGGTCTATAGTCCATTCTTGCTAAAATGAATATAGGTTCATGTTCCAACCGATGCGTCAAACAACAACCGCGGCGTAAGTTTACTCTTTCCATCCTGTAAACACTGTGCTAATACCTTTGTAGATGGGCTATGTTTTATTTCATGATCCTGAAGATGCTGTAAAAGCATTCCAGTCGGATCGCGCTACATTTCAAGGCAGAATTTTGCATGTGTTACCATCGAAACCCAAGCTTGACCAGCTCGATGAATTTGCAATTGCAAAATTGCCTCTGAAGCAACAAAATTTGATCCAGAAAAGGGCCAAGGCTGCTGCTTCGACATGGTCATGGAATTCTCTGTACCTGTCACAAGATGCCGTCAATACGACGGTAGCTGGTCGCCTTGGAGTATCCAAGAGCGAGTTATTAGATCCGACTAACAGCGACGCTGCCGTAAAGCAGGCACTTGCTGAAGCGGAAACGATACAGGACACAAAAGCATACTTTGCTGCAAATGGTGTTAATTTGGACTCCTTTACATTAAAACTTCGATCTGACGATACCATTCTGGTTAAAAATCTGGAGGCAAATACCAAGCCCGAACAAATCAGAGCTCTATTTGAGGAGCATGGGAGAGTATTAAGAGTGTTGGTGCCCCCGACAGGAGTGATTGCGATAGTCCAATTTGCTTCATCTTCTGATGGGAAGCGAGCTTTTGCAAAATTGGCATACAGACGATTCGGCTCATCCCAATTATTCCTAGAAAAAGCGCCTCGGGATCTTTTCACAACACAACCGACAGAAGCCGCGATTGGTACCACGGCAGAGCCAGTTGCTGTCCAGAAGGTATCTGCGGCGGATCTTCTTGTAGAAGAAGAAGAAGAAACACAACCATCGGCAGATGCCACATTATTCGTGAAAAACTTGAATTTTGACACGACAACTACCGCACTCGCCGAAGCCTTTCAGCATCTTGAAGGGTTTAAGAGTGCACTGGTTAAGACGAAGAAGGATATGAAGCGTCCCGGCCAGACGCTTTCGATGGGCTTTGGCTTCGTTACATTTGAAAATAGTGACTTGGCTGCAGCAGCATCAAAGGTCATGGATGGGCATGTTCTGATGGGCCACAAGCTTAGCGTTAGAGCTTCTCATCGTGGTCTGGATGCTGCCGAGGAGAGGAAGAAGAAGGAAGGAGTTGCTAACAAAGCTACCTGCACCCTCATAGTGAAGAACCTGCCGTTCCAGGCAAGCAAGCGGGAGGTCAAGACGCTCTTCTCGGCATATTCTCAGGTCAAGGCCGTGAGAATGCCGAAGAAGTTCAATCATTCAGGGAGAGGTTTCGCGTTCGTAGACTTCCCGTCGAGCAAAGAGGCTGCTTCCGCTTTACAGGCCTTAGAAGGAACACATCTCCTCGGTCGTCGTCTTGTCCTACAATATGCTGAAGCTGACGCAGTAGACGCTGAAGAGGAGATCGCGAAGATGCAAAAGAAGGTTGGCGGACAGGTCAACAAGGTCGCCCTGCAAGAACTCACAGGCCAAGGCCGCAAAAAGTTCAATGTCGGAGGAGATAGGGACGAGGGAGACTAAATGGTTGACAATTAAATGTGTCTATCTATTCTGCCCTGTGTCTACAATTATGCCTCAATTATGCCACTATAGGAGTGTGAGTATTGCCTACCTTACCATCTTTGGAGAAATGGTTAGAAACGGTCTGGGGTTCATTGGGTCATTGGGGGTGCCGCATCAGCCTCCCTTGGCAGGAAACCCATGAGGGGCCCACACCCTCAAACCGACCCGAGCAGATGGTTCGCATTGCAGGTAGGTTACAGGGAGGACCGAACCCCCCCTGTGTCTTCCCCTGTCAACTGGCGTGTACTTGCTGCTACCCCTCTAGACACGATGACCGATGTATTGGTACGTTAGTCAAAGTCACATTCCCGTCGGCCTAACAAAATCTCGAGTCGTGTAGGTAAGTAGGTGCCGGCCCGAGAATGGACAAAGAGAAAACATCGTTAGCACTCGCAAATTGAACATTCCCCAGTACCTGTTGTTGTTTCGTTACCCTCTGGATCCGGGTCTACTTGCGTGCCAGTTCGCGCACTCTTATCCGTGATCGATTCTTGCTTCCCCTCGTCGATAGTGGCGCTTGTACTGTTCGAGAGCTTCCTCCACGAACCGCCCTTAACACCACTTAGCGGGGGTACTCTCTCTGGGCTGCTTTCCCAGGGCGTGTTTGTTCAAGGCACAGCTACTGCTAGTTATTCGATAGTACTTCCTGTTCCTTTTTTCGAGTAGATGTGTAGAGGCTTGTTCATATAAGATATGTTGATCATCTGCCTACATGCCGATTCCTCTGCCTAGGAAACTCTTCCTCAAACATATCTTGACGTGCAATTTCTTGCTACTGCCATTCCTTTACTCACATATCTTAATCTGCTCCCCAGCGTTCTTGAGTTTTATTCCGGCATTCACTCAAATTCTCAGTCTTCACATGAAGCATTCTTCATCGTTTCATTGATCATTTCGCCTTACAATGCAGCTTCCACGGTCAGTCTTGCCATCACAGAGATATTCCCCAGCATCGGACTACACATATGAGAATCATCATGAAGGGATCTCGACTACACGACAACCGTTGAGCGAGTCGACTGGAAACATTCAACCGCATAGTCTTACAACCGCCTTGTGGTGTAGCCAATTGTCTCTATCCCCACCTATCCATTCTATCCCAACTCCCATACTGCCTACACAGACCTTGGCGTCGAGCTATGGTACCAGCCTGCGAGGCGAACGCCCCCTTCATCGAAATGTGTCATTACACGACTTGCCGATGGGTAATCAAAGGGGTAGAAAGAACCCCATCTACCATCATAAGAACTTTGCAGACTACCGGAATAAGGTAATGCAGAAGGAACTCGACAAGGAGCAGACCGTATGGCCGGACTGGCTAGAGGATGCTTTCCTCGACGGTACGTATCCCTTGTCAAAAAGGCCCTCGATGTGTAGCTGACAAATAACCCCAGCTCTTCTTCTTATTCCTCAATTGGGTCGCAAGAAGTTCAGCTCCAAGACGATCCTGTACGGCCGAAATATGTTGATCTCGGAATACCTATGGATTTATCACTGGACTCTCCATCCACCAAAGAAGGGGGAGATAATTCCATCGGGGAAGCAGAGAGAGAAGACGAGGAATAATCACGGCCATCCTATGTTCAGGTCGAGAAAGCAAGTTTCTAGTCACATACAGGTGTTGAAAGGGTTCTTCCCTACGCTATCTACCTGTATGTACGCACTATCAAGTCAAGTATTATTGCCTGCTGACAACCTGCTCTAGTCCACTTCATCTTCCCCAGACAGAAAGATGGACTCGAAGATGATAAGAGGCTGATGAGGGATGAGGATGATACCGAATCCTTCAAGCATAACCGAGTGCTCATCTCCATTGCTGATGGGCGGCTGCCAGATGAACGACCTAACTATGAATACTTCTCTCGGCTTTTGAATGCCGAGAACGATGTGTTTGTCCGGCCGAAACAATGTTGGATATTCGTGTCCTCGTCTAAGGTAGCCATCAAGGAGAAGCACGCATCATCTGGGGATGGCACAATGAAGAAGCAAATCACCGCACATCACCCCGACGGTCTGACCTTGACAGAATCAGACTATCCACATCTGAAGCTGAACGAAGGCAAGGATTACAAAGACTTGCCCCGGCAAGGAAATAATCCTACCGTACTGCTACATGAATACACGAGGAGTCTTTCTCAGAAGGAGTCTTCTTCCGTAAGAGAGATATCTAGCAAGTGGGATGCTAGATTTCCTGAGCTTCGAGAGAAGCTGACGGCCGCTCTTGACGCTACTCAACCGTCAGATGAACGGACCTCACGCTGCGTCGTCGGCCCTTGCGATACATTTCACTTTGAGGCCATCCTTGACCTACACGCCACCTCCAAATTCCCTTCCGGTTCAGACCTGAACGGACTTGTCGAGTTCACTATCTGTCGGCCTGATCTGCATAATCACGCATGGCGATCGAAGACATCCGTGATAAAACCCGATGAACTATACATGACAGAAGGGGAGAACGATTATTGGGACCAGAGTAGCTCCATCGACGTGATTCCGGCCCATCGTGTAGGTTGTACCGGAGTTGGCCGATGCGATTGTACCAGCCGTGGCAGTCGTGATACCATCTCCATTCCATTTCCAGCCACCAGCTGGGCCAATACCTTCATCAAACTCGCACCATACGTAACAGAAGAGCGCGAAAGAAAGGAGCGCGAGAGAGCCGCCCACGAAGCAGCATCCTTGGATGGCCGGGCCGAACGTGAAGCAGCCCGTATCAAAAAGGAAAACGAGGAGTCATCACATCCCAAGTCGAAAAGTCCAACTCCCAAAGATCTTCTTGCCCAAGTCGCCATGTACCAGGAGATATGGTCAGCACCTCAAATCGAGTTGGCAAACAGAACACATGGTGATGACACATCCGCAAAGCGTAGTCGCGGGGCGTGGACACGGCGGGCCGTGATTCTCTGGACATTTGTACCTGTCCATGAGAAGACCGACGACAAGGGGAAGACAACAACTGTATCCCCAGGCACTAACTGGCGATTCCTGACCAAGGTCGACCCGACCTCATCCTATCACCAGCAACAAGCATATATCTCGGGGTCATCCGCCAATGCCGTCTCCCGAGATAATGTGATGAGTCCAAACCCTGGATATGCTCATCATATCAATGCCGCTATGCAGGAGAACTTCAGCGCCGCCTACGACGCGAGCTCCACGACGGCCTTTACCCTGCCAAGTCATCCGCACGTTCGCAGCCAACAGCACCTACAGTCCCTACACCATCACCAGCTGACAGGATTAGATACCGTACTTGACGGGTATGCACACGGACTCGAGACGCCGCCTCCCACGGCAACACTTCCCAGCAACTACGCTCCGAGCTTCGAAGGAAACGGCACGAACATCGAACCAACACATACGCTGCATCACCATTTAAGTTTCATTTCGGACGGGTCAAGCGGCACGAGCATGACCGATCATACCCAAGCTAGTCTTCTCGCCAGTAATGGTCCAGATCATACCGAACCCTTCTTATCTGGTCTTGACGGCTCGGAATACATACCCGAGTTCAACGGCACAACTGCACAGACATTCGGCGATCTCACAACCCGTTACATCGACACTACACACCCGGGATCGGACTCCGCTAATGTTAGCTGGGCCGACAACGGGTGTTTATCCACATCAACCACAACAGAACCACAATGGGCCGTTATCGCCGCAGCTGCAACCGCCGCGGCAGGACACACACAACATGCTAATCACGATGCACGGATCGATCTCAGTCCCTCTGTCGAACATCAAGATACATGGGGGACATGGCAAGTCACAGACTGCTCGAGAATGACGTCTGACCTCAGCCGCAGGACGTCAACGAGTCTATGGGATGAGGGAGCAGCAGACGTGGTGAACGAAAGCCAGACAACGCCACTCACACTGGGTGGAACAGGCTTGACCCCGCTTCGCAATCAAACCCTCTCCCTCACACAAGGCCAGAGCCAGAGTTATGCCCGCCATCCTGTCTTGACGTCTCACACGGGACCACAACATTCTCCGACGCTCGCAGGTCGCAAGAGGTCACGTACAGAGAGTGTCGGTCTCGATGTGGGGGACGACGAGGAGTGTGAGGGCTATCCTATGCATTCGATGCGCAAACTCGCACATCATCCCGTTGTCTCCGCCCCTCCTGCATATAGTACCTGTATTTCTCCTAGCGGAAGCGACTCTGAAGGCGCAGGAGCTCCGTTGTGAAGGTTGAAGAGTCGGCGGCAGGTTATCTCTAGCGGTTGATATCGTTTTAAATCTGTCTTCCTTTAGAGTCCTCTGTTATAGAGCTTGCTTCCCTTCTTGATCCATCACAGTTCTTTTCTCAAATCTGCCTTTGTCTTACTTTAGTTTTATCATCACTCTCTGTTTTCATTTTGGGGAGTTAAAGGAGGGAGGGTTTTCTCTCGGCGTAGGGGGTAATGGATGGATGGGATGAAAGGTTGGCGGCAATTTATTCTGTTTTTGTTCTGGGTCTTAGATTTATTTATTTGAGTCTCTAACTAGGGGAAACGGGCAAATGGGTTTAGGTTGGTTGGTTTGGCTAGATTTTTTTTGGGTTTTATATGCCTTAGTATGCTAGGTTAGCATTCTATGAAGTAGGTCTGCCTGGAGCAACGAAACGAAACGAAATATGAATTGGCGGTAAGAGAAAAAAAAAAAAATCGTTAGAAATCAAAAATTGATCCTTTTACGTCTCGACTATGTACTTTCTGTTGATGTTCCGGCTATCTACTACGGGCATAATTCCCATAATCCTCCCGAGGACCAGTATGTGAGACTTGTTGAAACCCTTACAGAATTGGGGTCATATGTCTCTCATCGTTGGCGAACTATCTAACCCAGTAAGTCCTTTGACATCTAGGAGGTGACACAGGCAATACCTTTTCGCTTTTGCTATCGATGTTTCAGTTATTCTCTTGGACATCTCGACTACCGTTGCTATCTGATGGAAAACCGCTCTAATATATATCTACCTACCCACTCATCCACAGGACTGTGAGGCGCATTGACACATAGCAGGCCATTATATTCACAGTCTCTCACTCACTCCTTGTCAACTACTATCCTCTTCCCGCCTTCCCTATCATCTAGAGCCTCCAAAACCGCTTCGCACACCGCCAGAACTCTGAGTCCTTCCTCACCCGTACACCCTGGCCCATCACCAATCTCGACATCGCCTCTGATAACAGAAATGAAGTGGTCGAGCTGACGATCGAAGGGTACACGTGGGTCATCGTCATCTAACTCCATGCGGACGACTCGCATCTCGTTTTCCCAGCTTCGAGATTTGTTCTTATCCTTATTATTATCATTGTTACTCCCATAGGTCCAGAGGGTCATGTCTGGAATACTAAGTGTGCCGTGGGTGCCGAATACGCGATAGACATCGATAGATTCTCCTTGCTGCTGCTGCTGTCTCTGTCCTTCAGCACTTTCGCTCTCCTTTGAAGAGCCATCGGGTTGTCGCTGCTGCTGTTGTTGTCGTTGTAATGGTCGGAGCGCTCGAGGCAACATCGGGTTCTCGCCGGTGCCAGCCTCGAAGAAATGGGGGGAGACGACAGCATCAGACAAGACGAAAGCTCCCACGACACCGGACGCAAAGCGTAACGTTAAAGCCGCTCCAGTCTCTACCCTGTCTACATTCTCTTCCTCTTCATCATCGCCATCGCCGTCGCCATTATCAAATCCCCGATCTCCATCCATCTTCTCAGCGCTCACCCGGACAATGGGCCCGAGCAAGTACTGCAGGACGTCGACCTCGTGCACGAAATTGATCATGACGGGGCCACCGCCGAGTTTTCTACTCCGCCGCCAAGATCCGGCCGCGAAATACTCTTCCGGTTTATACGCCGTCCATAACCCGGATACCGCCTTCACCTTTCCGACTCCCGCCCCTGTACCACCTTCAGGTTTTGGAGACGAAAGCACCTTCTTAGCGGCTAGGACGTAAGGGTTGAACCGACGATGATGTCCTACGAGTATCTTGACGCCTTTCTCCCTCGCGTGATCCACGAGGAGCCGCCCCGCTGCCTTCGTATCCGCGAGAGGTTTCTCCACAAGTAGATACTGCATGCCTGCGTCTACCAGCTCTAATGCTACAGGGACGTGATACGCATTCGGCGTGCACACGATCGCCGCCTCTAGACCCTGCTCCTCCTTTCCATTGCCTTTGAAGGTGAAGGCCTCTAGCATTTCTGCTACGCTGCGGTAGAATGGCACGCCGGGAGCTAGTTGAGCCGCTACCTCTGATGCGTCCGGCGCGGCATCAACCACGGCTACGAGGATGGCCGATTTGTTCGAGAGTACGTGTGCGGTGTGTCGACGACCAATCACTCCGGCGAAGCCGATCACGGCGATGCGGACCGGTTGATCCCCACTTCGTAGGTGGGTAGCAGCGGTCGTTGAGTCGGAATTTGACAACATGTTGGTCTCGCCCCAGTGTACAATATAATCTACTGAAAGGGTTCGGGAACAAGAGATGACTACCCCCTAAAGTTTGCCGCGAATCACATACCACAAGAAACCGTTCATCGTTATGAGCGCCGAGGCCGATAAATCGGGACAAGACATCTCGACACGGCACCACAATCGGCTTGAGCAACCCGGCAACGGACTTCCGGAATCGGACGAGGCGAGCGAAAACCATTGGATATCATGTTGGCTCATTGTAACTAGTGCAGGGCCAACCACACAGTGCATATTGACACACCGTGTGTACAGTATCTAGAGTATCTTGAGTGCTGGTCGATGACTATTGTATTATGTATTTGCGGAAATGCTCCCTCAAGGATATGCTGAGAAAAGAACAGGGCGTCATAGGAGAGACAGTATTGAAACGGAGGCAGGTCATAAGACGGAAGTGGCCCAGAGGTCATTCATGGGCCTTCAACAAATCGATCACAAGATTATAGGCTTCGTCCCTTGCCTGCGCATTCTTCTTACTTTTATCGAAGTTATGCCCACATTCGCGCATTCTCCTAAGTAAGACATTTCTCCCAGAAGCCGTCGCTTTGAGCTTTTCGGCGAACTCCTCCGCTTCGAGCGCCGACACATCGTATTCCGCGGTGATGATGAGCACGTCTCTTGGATACTTTGCCGTGTCTGCAAAAAGCGGTGAGATACGCGGGTCCATCGGGTCCAAGTCTCTTAAATAGGCCTCGCGAAACAGTCTCGTCCAGAATAGCGGCGAACGTTTATCTGCGCCCTTGGGCGCTTCCACCGGTGCTTTTCGCTCTGCCGGATCCTTCACCAGGCTAACAGATGGGTAGAATGCGAGCACATTGCGGAACGTGCCGATCGGGAGTAGCGTGGGCGCAACAAGCGCAAGTGTCCCGCCCGATGAGAAGCCCGAGACAGAAATACGAGAGGGGTCGTATTTCCCCGGCTGCGAGAGCACATAACGTACCACGTCTTCGACGTCGTGGACCGCTGCAGGGAACGGATGTTCGGGGCCTAATCTGTACGACACGTCTAGGACGACGTGTCCAGTGCGCCGCGCGACTTCCCGACAGAAGTGATCGTCGGCGCCGAAAAAGGACGGGATCGCGAAGCCGGAGCCGAAGAAATTGATCAGCACGGGCGACGATGATTCCCCGCTACTCTTTGATTCCCCGTTGTCAGGATGATTGTACACGTGGGCCTTGATAGTGCGGCCCGCGTCGCGGGATGGGATTTGCAATGTTGTGTCAGGCTTCCCGTGGACGCGGGGCGTCAAGAGACGAACAATCAGTCGGATTAAGGAGATCAGAACCTTGAGGCGCAGGTATTGCAGGGCTTTCACGAAAGGTGCCATCGTTCGAAGGTAGATTTCTGCATTTAATGAGAATTGCTATCACGTCAAAAGATTATTAGTTTTTGACTGATCAAGTACTGCATGGAGCTGGGGGAGAAAAGCTTATCAGATGTCTTGCAGAGGCATTAGCGTTTATTTATGCTCGAAAATTGATCCCTGACGGTTTACTGGGTCTGATTGGGGTCTGTGGCTGCATATTTCTAGGGCTTCCCTCAAGGCGTATTTCGTGTTGAGCAAATTTGGTTCGCCGACCCGGATCAGGTCCCAAGTTTCACCATGAACAATGATGAGCGTCCGCAATGTTCGCAACGTCCTGAATGCCTCTGAAGCACTGGAGCCACGATCTTGAGGAAGTCACGACGCGTTCTCCAGTAGCCAGTGCCTAAGTTGGGAACATGGGATGCAACGGAATGTGAAACCTTTCGTAACGGGTGGCTGCCTACGACCGACCGAAAAGAACACACTCGATGCTATCATTAGGACCAAGTATAGCATCGACTGCTGTGACTTGGGCTGGTTTATGCTGGCTACCACACTTCACGACGGAGTCACTTTGCATATTCGCTTAAACAGATGCGGCAGAAAACATTGATTGAATATTTGTATTAGAGTCTCCATGTCTCCGTCGAGCCCTGGCAGATGCACTCGAGAGGCCGGCCATTATGCGCCTGAACTCATACAGCTACCCATGAACCGATAAAAATCAAAAAGCACGACGCAGACGGTCCTCCCATTCTTGTCTGCCCTATGGGGCTTCCACTTGCCTGACGGAACGGCACGGTGGTTGGGATAAAAAACCTCCGACGCCTTCTAAAAACTGCCTCCTTCTTGGGAGGTGGAAAAGTGAGGCGATGAGGAAAGTTCCTTGCGATGCGAACAGAGTCTATGGAGGTGGGTAGCGCTGACCCTGGCTTGTGTAGGATATCGGATGAAAATTTTGGTGTATGTGTACGAATGTGGGCTGTATTAAAACGAAGCCTTCTACTGGGCGTAAGGGTGGACACCATTAGGATGGGGTATCAATGGTGCACGTATTGGACTAGCGAGGGATGATTCGAGCGTATTAGCGTAGTTGGCGAGTCATTCTCCTGGAGGGGCGACTCGTACGTATTCAATGAGTGAATGTTGAGCGTGACTGTCGGCAAGGTTCTCTAGGAGGAATGACGGCGACGGCTGTGATGACGGTACCGAACGTCTGAATGCCGTGATGCAGGCTCAAAAGCACGGAAGGGAGCCATGGGAGCGGGGATCGATCACCCACGAAAAGCGAGGCCGACAATGTAGGTGTGAAATGCGTACCCTGGAACGACGCGAAAGGCACGAGGGCCTTGGTCACGGCGCTGAAGCCAAACCACTTAAGCAAAGGTATGTTTGCCTGCGACTGCGATGGAAACGATGCAGCGACGATGATCTGAGCATAGGTACTTCTGCCTGTAGCGCGGAAAGGTACGGACTACCTTGATCTGGATTCAGGGCTAGGACTCCGAAGCCCTATACGTGGCCGAAGGCTCCAAGATGAGTCAGGCACGTTAGCTTAAGACGCAAGACACGATTGCTTATTTCAATGGCAATTTCCAGACCCCGGAGGTCACGCATTTGGTCCAGAGCGCAGGGAACGATTGGACAGCTGGGCAAATTTGCCATGCAGCGATTCCAATGAGACGATGTCACAAAGGCATGATTGACCAAGTAGGCAGCAGGTTGATCTGAAACCACAACGAGTGTACAACTGCTACGCAGTAAAACATTACCATTACTTTGCTGTGAAAGTAAGGCCGACGAGCGAAATTGTCACTTTCGGACCGCGAGAGCGGACGAACCGTTCCCTCACTGGGAAGCAACACCCTTCGTATATGGGGTAGGACGGCTTGCTGGGTACTGTTCCAACCCAACGACAGGTGAGTGAAAACTCGGACCGTCACAGTATGTCTGCCACGTGGTAGAAAACGAGCAGCCCTTCACAGGGTTACAACCAAAGGGGATGCCCTTTGTCGAAACATTATAATCTAGATCTCACGTCCTAGTACTAGATGTGTAATAGGTAATATGTTACCTTCGTGCGGCGACAACATAGGACCTCAACGTCCCGCACCCGGCCCTGAGGCCCAAAAACGCTAGTACGCTGGACTCAAACGTCCGGCAGCGTATCTAGCACGAAGTCTGCTCCTGGCATGATCGCCGAGTAACGAAGAGACTGACCGTCACTTATCACGACCGCGGAGCGGGAAAGTGAGATGCTAAAAGTGAATCATATACTAGACTTGCTCGTCTGGCAGAGTATAGGTCATATGACGCGAGATTGCACCGGGCTTGCATGCCTCATAGTGCGACGAAAGCGGCTCACAATCACAAATCACGACCACCTGAGTGGGAAAGTGATGTGGCCCGCGAGACAAGCACACGCCGGACCTAAGCGATAGGTAGCGCATGTTGTACGCGACGAAGAAATCCACACCTGGCGTACGTGCCTAGATGCATAATGGAAGAGCTGACCGTCGCATATCACGACCACCGGAGTGGGAAAGCGAGGTAGACATCGCGAGAACCGTATACTGGGCTCGTTCGTGCAGCAGCATAAGTCGTGCGAAGCGATGGACCGTCACATTCAAGACCTGGGTAAGAAAGTGAGGTGAAGAGGAGAAGAAATGTTTCCAAAAGACGGTCGGTTGAAGGTTAATTTATAGGTAATAGTTACGCGAGCCAGTGGCCTAACGTTGGGTCTCTGAGCCAATCATTGTCAACGAAATATCTCGAGTCGCACTAGGTACTGCTCGTAATTTCCTGCAAGAAAATATCTTGTTGCGCTTTTTCCTCGGCCGAGAGTCGCAGTTACTGTTAGAATATATGCAATAATAACGCAAGCTACTAACACTGTGTTAGTTGCATCTCACTCTTGGCCTAGTGGTAGAATCCAACAGTTACACATTTATGTTATTAAAGTTAAATCGAGCCCTGGCTGGACTTTAGCACGATTTATGGGACCAGAAACCCGTTAGGCTAGCGAGGCTCTTGGGCATATTGGGAGTCGTTGTCGCAGCCGTGTGAACTAAGTGACTGGTGCAATCCTTATTAAGCAATTTTTTAAGAAACATAGTTACTTTAAAATATCTCTAAGCTGTTTCTTTTTATTTCTCTTAGAGATACCTGCTCTTCTCGTATAGGCATCATGGCGACGCGTCCGACTTCACGCATATCCTCTTTTGCTTATAAGTTTCATAAGCGCGCATTCTACATGTATCTGCTTGAGCTCATCCTAAAGGTGTCTAGTTGTTGATCGTTTCATCTCCATACTCGTATTAGAAATAACAAAGTCTTGGCTTGTTCCAAATTGCGCTTCGACAAGAGATGGCTCAGATGAGTTAAAGAGCATCGACCAGTCGCCACCATTTGGGTTGAAGGGCACCTGCAGTGTCACCGAGGTTGACGATAAAGTTGTAGTTAATCGTCTCAACATATCATCAAGGAGCCTATATCATCTTGGTCCTGTGATGCGTTCGATTATTCACATGAATGCAGTGTGGCTATAAATACACAGAACCTTAATATTGATTTATGCGGCAACGTACCCGTCACTCTGGACTGGACACAAATCGTGGTAGGTATTATGATGGCTACTTGTATGCTAGCGGTACGTGATAATGATACTGGCGGTAGGTATACGATGCGCTACTATGCTTGGCATTGTCAGGACATAAGTAAACGCTCGTAAGGAGATAGCGAAATATCGTGAGCGAGTCAAAGCAAGTTAAAGAGATCCATATCGCCAGTGGTTTTGAGGAGTTGAGCTCTTGCTTTGAGTTGTGAGGTCCGATCAAACCGAGCAGGTTCCAGAATCGTCTCAAGGACCCCTGCAAGGAGGCTTTTTAGGGGAGTGCAGCACCCCTGCCAAGAGTAGAATAGCGCCCTGCAACCTAGATCTGGGGAACCCTCTATCCTTGAAATGGCCAAGTAAAGGCTGGACTTTAGGTTGATGTGCAAAATCGTTGGCTGAAGCCTACTCGGATATCTATTGTATACGCTCATCTTTATTATATCAGATGGGAATCATATGTGTCATACTATTCTGGACTTCATCATGCGATGTTGAATGGGAGAGGTTTTATCCTTCATCCTAAGCAGACAGACAGGTGCCTGTATGATCGCAACGTCAGCTACGACCCCTCATCTCTGCCTCAATACGTATAGGAAGTCTTTGTATCTGGTGCAACACCATGGCGGCAAGTGAGAAGAAATTGGAGGATTGTAAAAATTGTTTCCGGTGTCATTCCATCATTCCTGCATATCACGACACAAATCGGATCGCTCGTCCCGCGCGAAGAAACGGATTAACGGGATCGTAGCCGGAATTTATAAGAGGAGAGAAGAGAAGCGCCGAAGAATATGTAGTGACAAGTGTTTTGCGGTTTCGAACTTCGCGAACCCTGTAGCGCATCCATGGCCACTACGAGACGGTATGGAGCCCAGAGCCCCATCAAGACCCTCTCGTTCCCGGGTCATTTCATCTAACCAAGCGGCTTGCGAAACTGCAAATACTAGCAACATGAGACGAACTTAACGGTTGACTCTGTTTATGAGCTCGATGATGTTGTCTCATGTCGCCGTCTTTAACTTGGTATTCGGTATGATCGACATATAGGGCATCGCTGAACTTATTTCCAGCCGATCAAGAAAACACAGCGACAATGGTCCTGGCAATCTGACGTCCCGTCTCCAAGCCTATTACAATCATATATATATTCGCCCTCGCGATTGCCAGAGTCATGCTTTCTCCTCATCAACTCTGTCTTCATCCTCTCTTTGGCTCTTTTCTCTTTCGCTAAACAGTTCTGTGAACTATTCGGTTCTTTACATTCTTTTTGGACATTCGTTCTTCATTACAACCGCTAGGTCGGTTTCTTGATTTCTTTCTCGATTCTTGTTGATTACACCGATATTACTCATATCAAAAGTCGAAGACAATTGTTCAACATGTACTCAAAGTTGACCATCGCCTCTGCCCTTCTGGCTGTCGGCCAAGCTCGTTTTGCCCAGGAGCAAATTCCTGTTGCTGACATCTCGGCTTTGAGTAATTTTGGTCAGCCTGGCCAGGCTCCTACACTGGCTGGTGCTGTTCCTGGTGTCCTCCTTGCCGCTGCGGACCCATGCAACAAGCTGTCCCTCGCCGACGAGATCGTCTCGACACTTGGCAATGATCCGCAAGTCATCGCCGCCGCCCAGAAGCTCGTGGCCGCCGAGCAGAACTTCAACCCCTTTGCTGTCAGCGTCCCCAACATCTGTGGTGATGCTTCCCTTCCCGCAACCGCCGAGCTACGAGGCATTGTTCCTCTCGTCGACCCCGCCGTTGTCGGATCCGACGTCGAGAACACCAACTCCGCAACCTCACTCCAGTCTCCCTTTGACGCTACCGGCCTTAGCGTGGCCGATGTCATGATTGCCCAAGGGTTCTCTAACTTTACCGTCAACGGGGCTGCCGCGGATGGCGCCAACAAGGGCAATGGCAGTGCCAACGACGGTAAGGGCAACGGAAATGCCAATGCCGGCGGCGCTACTACTAGTGCTGCTCCTGCAACTACCACGTCCGCTCTCAAATGCGGTGGCGCCGGCTCCGCTACGTCCGCGGCCCAGGCGACGGCCACTGCTATTTCTGGAAACGAAGGTAGCTCGGGTAACGCCAACGATAACGGCAATGCCGGTTCAGGTGCGGGCGTTGCTGCTGGTGCAGGTGCCGTCTCCGACGCAGTAACCGGAACGTTCCCCGGGTTTCAAGCTTCCTCTCTAGGCCTCGATTTCGGCACATGCACGCCGACGGTCAAGTTCGAGGAGTCGCTGAATGGACGCAAGGCTGGTGAATTTACATTCCAGGCTCAGGACCCGGTTGTCAACAAGGGCCAGCAGGAGGCACTGAACCCCAACATCATCTTCAACCGTATCTGCGATCAGCTAGGCAACGTCTGCGATGCGGCTGATGATGCCATTGCCGCTTGTAAGTCTGCGCAGGAGTCCCTCGGAGGCGGCCCCAAGGACGCCAGCACTGCTGATGCCTGGAATACCGCACTGGGCTTTGAGGGCACCAACATCAATCCCGACAATGCTCCTCAGGCTGGGCTTGTCGGCCACACATAAGCGGTTGTGGAGTAGCCAAGGAGAAAGGGGTTGGGTAATGATGATACGATGACGATGATGATTATCCAATCGTTTAGATAGTGCTGTGTACAGTAGAGAGCTAAATTTACCACTGACGCCTCTTGATATACGGGTTGGGATATGCACAGCGAGGGCGTTCTTTTAGGATATATCATGAGATCAATTGCAATTTATTGTCCATGGCGAAGCGAAGCCAAGCATTTTGGCGTGCTTTTATGATATTATTATATACAGTGTGATAAACAGTTTGGTGTTGTACTAACACAGTGCGTTACCCTCGGGACCGATCAGATCTGACCTCTCCTTCCTGCTTATTATTGCAGATATGCAAGTACATGCCTATTGTTTTTCAGCTTCTTCAGCCTGCTTCTCGTTATAGTTCCCCTTGCGGGTGAATAACAGCAACGGTTACTTATTAGGCATCGTTGCAAATTTACAACGTTCCCGACTACCTATAGTAATTGGCACATCTCTGTCCTCCTCCAATGGGCCCACAACTGTCTCTAGGATCTTATCTGATCTCGGGATGCCTACCAGATCTCTCACCTTATCTTTTCAAAACGAACAGCTAACCGTATTCGAAGTCGGATTGGGGCAAATAGTGAGGGGTATTGACCGGTATTGTAACTTGCCGAGTCTTCGGCTGGAAGACCATCTAATTCCCTTATCGGCACAGCCAACATATTGAAACAAGCGAGCAAATTCAAGCGACGAGAAACGCTTATAGACCTGCAAGGGCGCCACAGCAATCTCCTCCAATGCATCATGTTACCCCCCCCCACGTCGCCTTACCGCCGTATAAATGTCCCCTAGACTTGGCCAGTCCAGAGCCCTGTCGTCGGTCACTCGTTTCGTACAGCTACCAGTCACACGACATTCCTAGGTGCCAGGTCAGAACCACTTGTATGCAGCATGCATATGCGGCACCGGTCAGTCAGGCGGCATCATGTAGTAGAAAGGGCTGGGGTTAGGTATGCCTGGGCACACGCTGCCAAAGTATAGTGTGTTTTAAACGTGCAAATAATTCCCCTATTCACCTTTTCACCTTGTCCCATGCACGCACCCCTTCTGTTCGTGCTGGGATCAATCCTACCTACCTACCTACCTACCTACTTCTTGCTCTTCCTTCTTTGTTAATGATCTTCTTGGCCCAAAACCATCTCTCTCGTTGACATGCCCAAAATGAAAGCCGATTCGAAATAGATACGTACGTCTATGGCGCAAGAAACGGTTGGTGATGTAGTTACGGCCCTCTTGGATTCTTATACGGCAGCGTTGGATTGTTACGTAAGCTGGCAGCAGAAGCAATGGCTGAACAACCATTATCAAACGCGCGGCGAATCCAACAATCAGAAGACCGGCTTTTGTGCAGCTAGCTCGTCCTTGGCGATATCGAGACTCAAGATTGAAGAGACATACAATACCGGCGCCGATATGCTTGGCCATGAGTTTGTTCTTGGAGATGGTAAGAATATTTGTTATTTCTCATTTATGTTTTAGTGAGTACTGATGCGCTAGAAAGCCGTGTGTTACGATGTGATACGAGACAACCTTCAACATCTTCAAGAGTGTATTGGTTTCTTACATGCAGCTGTTAATATCGAAAACTGCCCCTTACCGCTCTGCGAGGTTACACGCGTATCGGAAGCTGTTCGTATCGCTTGTTTGACCGCTCTACAGAAGCAATATCAACGTCTTGTTGTTAATCGCTTAGTCCCTCGGGAACCGCCGCAGCCAACTAAGCCAGAGCTACGCCCAGCTGATTGTACGAATGAAGAGGCGTCATGTGAGGCGCGGGTCGAAGCACCGGAGCGAGTAGGGCAGCAGAGCACCTCGGAAGTGCTTGTTCGTCAACATGCAACGCCATCCCCGCCTTCTCCTCCTCTTACACCGACCCGGCCCTTTAAACCGCCGTCAAATGACACTCAGTACTCACCACCAACTTTCTTCAGCTCACGACCCACGAATAGTGTGTTTAGCGCCTTCTGCGCCGAGGCCATGCAGTACCAAGTGGATTTAGAAAAAACGATGCCGAAGGGGACCAAGTGCAAATGTGGATATGACTGGGACAATAGCTTCGCCGAAGATGGCAGAGCCATGGTTATCAAAGATGGATTCCAGATGACTTCCAGATTCTTGGGCAAGTCACACACTGAGAATGGCTATGGGTGTGTTTTATGCACGGTAGGTTGTTCAGTACCCTATTCGGCCACGTCCCCAGTATCAATATCACTAGCTGACCAGTCGCCCAGTCCAGCGGCAAAACGGAAACATTCGACAATGTGGAAAGGTTAAAATCACACATCAATTCATGTCATACGAAATGGCAATTATTACATGACAAGGACCTGTCTGGTCATTAGAGGCTCTGATCGCGATGGGCGTTGCCTAGTTGCTCGGTAGCGATGCGACCAGGTTGAGGCCAGCTTGTCGGCTGCCCCGCTTACAATTTGTCAACCTGCTCCGACGATTCCGTGCATCGACAACCATTGCGCTCGTGCGCAGAAGCGGCACAGCGTCGTAGGCCAGCATGGTTATTTCTGGTCGCGCTGTACAGATTGTCTCGTGAGACAAATTGCTTGCGAAATGTCTAAAGAAGTCGTGTCTTTTGGAGTAGCCTGATTATGACGTTCTAGCATGATAGGAATCAACTAGGCGCGCCCATTCAAAACCCCTTATAACCAAGAGGCATACCCCGCCTTTATACTGATATACCCAAGTAGGAAGTCACCGATCCAGCCGGTACAAGCATAGGCACAACGCCGTCTTGGCAGACCTTACCTATCAACAAGCACAGTCGGAGCAAATGACCGATCCGCACACCGGCTGCCGGCGCGCTCCCGGAACTCCGTGGATAACATGGCGCAATCACGAATTAATAAATAATGGGATGTCAAGCCTCGCGATTGACCAGGGTGGAAATACGAGTCACCAACGCGATTAACCCGTAATCGAGAGTACCCAATCATGCCAACCACTCAGTCTACGGAAGCGCCTACGCTTAAGAGCAGGGTCTTCGTCACCGGGGCCAGTGGATATATCGGATTCGCCGTATGTCGTGCCTTTATACGCGCTGGATATACTGTCTACGGCCTAGTCCGCAACTCAGATAGTGCGGACAAGCTTACCGCTGAAGAAATTACACCCGTCATCGGCTCCATCTCGTTAGATCTTTCCTTCGCCGACGAACTACTCTCGCAAAAGTCCATGCCACCTTTCGACGTGATTGTTTCGTGCACGGAGCAAATCCCCTTCGACGAGCACTGGAAGCATGTCTTGTCGCTCCTTACGAAACTGGCTTTACACGCGCAATCGCACGGGATTATGCCCCTTGTTCTGATGTCTTCGGGCTGCAAGGATTACGGCATGACACTCCGCCATAACGAGCCTGGCCTGACACCTCACACGGAAAAATCACCTCTGCAGCCCGTTGACCTGATAAAGCAGCGCACGCTATGCACATTAAAAGTATTTGAGCATAAAGACCTATTCGACGCCGTGGTCATTCGGCCCACGCCCCTTTACGGATACGGCAGTAGCTACTATGGCGTGATGTTCGAAGCGTTCTCGCAGCTAAAACAGTCGGCGGCGGAAAGCGGTGGGAGGCCCCAAGTCAGAGTCCCCGGCCATCCGGACAACATCTACCACGGGTGCCACGTAGACGACTGCGCCGAAGCGTACGTGTGTCTGGCTTCGCATCCCGATCGGTCCCAGGTCAACGGGGAATGCTTCAACGTGTCAGCCCGCAGATACGAGACCGTGGCCGAGATTACTGCCGCCCTAATAGCTGAATATAACATCGAAATCACGACGACTACCACCACCGACGATGACGATGATGTTGCGGACGAACTACGGCCCCTAGATGCTGTGCTGGGATATACGCAATGGGTCGATAGTACCAAGATCAGGGCTCTGACCGGCTGGTCGGATAGCCATCCTTTATTCTCCGAGAATGTGCGCGTGTATCGCGCTGCGTACGAGGCTGCTGCTCGGAGCGGAGATGCCAGCGTAGCTAGGATTAAGAACCGCGTTGCGGGTTGGGTGGCTAGCGGGCTCAAGTTCGGGGAGAAGTAGGTAATTGGAAGTAGGTTTTGTAAGTGTTTTCTAGGGATATTGGTTGACTGACTGATTGATTGATTGATTGATTGATTGGGTTCTTGGAGCAGTGAGTTACTGTTGTGACGAGGAAATTTAGGAGGTACTACCTATAGTAATTACCTACCCGTGAATATAGTCCGGGATTTTGCACGATTGAGTGATCGCCAAGGAGGCAGAATTATCTACTATACACCAACTAAACCACTATTTACGGACATACCTCTTATATTCATGAGCATAAATTACACAAGCCGTGCTCATAATATCTATTGCAAGTAACTGCGACGTGCAAGCAAGCTGCTACGATTGATTGATGGAAAAAAAAAATAGTCCTCATCATATTGCTTTTTGTTTATCTACCTACCAATTAACCCAATCATCCCGCACAGCGACACAGAGACTGCCCCAGCGAGAAGTAGCCCAGAGAGCAGCAAAGTGCAAGGAGAAGAGCACCAAACTTGCCTTCCAATCCCAGTGCAGCCAAGAAGAAGATGATGATGGTAATGATGTTAGTGATGGCTGGGCATATCTGGGTTGTTGTCCGCTATTTCTAGACGAGGAGGAAGAAACAGCTAAATCTAGTCCTGCGGCACCTATCAGCGGTACACCTATACTCAAGCCGACCATGAAGGGCCAGCAGACCCTAGTGAGGGAAGCGATCTTTATCAGGAACAGCGAGAGCTTGAAGATCAACAATATCGAGGCGGAGTGCGCCTGCACGAAGCGAGCGGCACGATGCATGAAGATGGCGCCGTGGTGTCTGAGCGTCTCTAGGGCACCGTTCGTTGGCGGAGGCATCAGGAGCGGGGTTCGGGTTGATGATGGCGACGGCGGTCGATGACTACTGGAAGAGCTAGATGATGAAGGTCTTGAAGCCGTGGACGTCGTCAAGCGATCCGGCGACGTTGAGTGTCGTTCTTGGCTTCGAGTCAAGATCATAGCGTGGGCACGGCGTCGGGGGCTGTTCACGCTCACGCCCTGATACTTTTGCAGCGTGTTACTATCCGAAGCCGGCTGTGGGGTTTGGTTTGAGGGCGAGGGGGAACCCATGTTGCGAGGTATGAAGTTATGCATGTGTCCGTTATTACTACCGTACGACTGCTGGTGATTCTGGGGTTCGGACCTAGGTGTGCCGGGGGGCATAGGCGAGTCCAGATTTTGAATCCTGTGGTTATGCATGTCGAGGGGAGTAGGGCTGGTAGCGCGAGGTCCTCCACGCAGGCCTCCGTAAGTTGACTCGGGGTTCAGGGTACCCAGCACTTCCGTCGCACTTGGACGTTCGAGGGGGTTCAGCGCCAACATCTTCTTAAGAAGCTGATATAGCCGTGGTGGCAGATCGGGCCGTTCTCGCCTCTCGTCCTGGAAACCTTTCCAACCGGCAATCTCCTCTCGAAGCTGGTCGATATCTTCCAGCTCTTCCTGGACGACGTTGGCGTGTCTATAGGGCAGACGGCCGAAGCATAAAAAGTAGAGAATCATGCCGAGAGAGAACACATCCGATTTAACGGTGAAGTTCCCAAACTGGCCCCGAGTATCCATTTTTAGGACCTCGGGCGCACAATAGGAGATGGTCCCGGTGGTTCCCGTCGACTTGCGGACTGCGTTGCTCGGTTGGACTTCGCCAAAGTCACTAATCAGGCATATGAGTTTTCCGTTTTCATGATGCAATAGACAATTACTCGGCTTCAGATCTCGATGGATGTAATTGGCACTGTGAAGATACGCGAGACCTGAGGTGACGTCTTTAAACAGCGAATATATCTGTTCCAAGGGCAGATGGCGCTGAGACGGCGATGCGAGGGAAGGCCGTTCTCCCTGCCCCTTGGAACGGCGGCGCATTTGAGCTTTCAACTGCTCCTTAGTCGTCTGCTCAGGTTGGTCGCCCACTATGTAGCGTAGGAGATCACCACCATTGCAATACTGCTGCAAGATGAAGGCGCACGCGACGCTGGGACCGAAACGGTGAATCTGGACGTCTTCAAGCCAGACATGGCGGTAAGATACGAGATTGGGATGGGAGAGGGCGGCCAAGAGCTCCACTTCGACGAGGACCTTTTCCAACCAGGCGTGATCGTCTCCGACAGGGACTCTCTTGCAGGCGAAGTGGCCCAGCGGGCATCCGTCTATTTCGTGACGAACCAGCAAGACGACACCTTTACCACCGCGGCCCAGCTCTCTTTCTTCCACAAAAAACCTTCTGAAGTAATTGGGGCTAAAAGCTTCGCGTCGAATACGCGCTCCTTCTTGGGGAGCTGATGCGCTCGAAACAAATTCGGCATCCGGTACGTTCTCGATCGTCACGTCGCTGCTCCCATTGCCGCCACGACTCGGACTCCCGCTTGGTAAAGTAGGTCTGGTTAGTCGACGCACCGAGTTGGAACGAGCTGGACCGCTCGGTGGATCATCATGGTCATCATGGCCAGCCTGCAGCATACGAAAGTACTGAGGATCTACCCAGGAGTCGTGCTGCGCTGGTACATCGAAGTGGCGTTCGGGGGAAGTCGATCGTAGAGGCCGCTTACACGTTGGACACTCGGCAACGGGGGCGCTTCGGATTTCAAGGCGTTGTGAGGCATGGTCTCGAACGACGAGCGCATCGCGATGTCGGCTTGGATGTCGTCAGTACACAAAAGAGATAAATCAACCTGAGGAAGAGACATTGATCATATAACATCCATAGATAACATACAGGACGACATGGCCCTCTCTAGATGAATACGGGATCAACTCCATATCTTTCTTAGTTGAGCTCGAAAGCTGTTGCTTGCTTCTTTGTATTGACGTTCAAGTCACAGAATGCAAGGCTTGGTAGGATTGGCTGCTCTCCATGATAGGACACGGTACATCACGAATGATATCAGGTAATGGATGCTATGCGAAAAACAAAGGGCATTGAATGCCTAGGTCTTGGCGGCGGCGGCGAGTTACCTAGTCTGACAAAGGTGGCGGCGAGAATTGAGAGGTCATGCCATCATTTGGAGATGCGATTGGAGTTACATACCCTCGTTTACCATTCTTCGGTCAACGTTGTAGAGGGGTAAGACAAACAAGATTACAAGGTCTCACGAACTAATAACTGTCCTCGTCTCAAGATAACGCAATAATCTATTTCAATCTTTCTAGCTAAGTAAAATAAACTGAGGTAAATAGTATACCTAGTTTTTAGTAAAACTTTAAATTGCTGCGCTATATAATAACGTTAGCAGCTTTTTATAAAGCAATAGCAATGTAATTAAAAACCTAGCATAAGGGGAGGGGTAATAAGTTATGCCCTTGTAACTATTTAATTCTATAATATACTTATTAGCTCTTAGCTAAAAAAATAAATAAAAAAGACAGCTATAAAAAGAAGCAATCGAAGCGATTAAGTAAGAAGTAAAGTGCAAGGTTGCATCAAAAGTTGTTTATTATTATTTAAAAAAAAAAAAAAAAAAAAATAAAAAAAAAAAAAAAAAAAAAAAAAAAAAAAATAAAATAAACAAAATGCAGGTATAATATATTGTTATATTATAAGTTATTTATTATTATTTAATAATAGTAGGTTTTATTTTAGCTTACTAACGAAGCTTAATGCTTTTTAATAAA